>OOCW01000473.1_pt1 | contig 39568 bp, 36 predicted proteins | sample 1671201 | NCBI WGS metagenome assembly OOCW01 (sample SAMN06348132, study PRJEB24527) | human gut metagenome | biome: human gut; feature: ankylosing spondylitis patient; material: feces | host: Homo sapiens | place: China | collected 2015-10
ATGCAGGAAAGCTGATGATCTCTGTGCTGTCTGCGGTGGCAGAGATTGAGCGAGAGAATATCCGCACACAAACAATGGCAGGACGGGAACAAAAGGCTCGTGAGGGCAAATGGAACGGCGGATTTGCACCTTATGGATATAAACTGGATAATGGTGAACTTGTTATTGCCGAAGATGAAGCAGAAGTTATCCGAGTAATCTATGATCGTTATATTCATACAAACGAGGGTGTTGCAGGAGTTGCAAAATATCTGAACCGCAATGGTTATACTAAGAAACTAAGACAGAATAATACCATTCCGGGATTTTCAAGAGATTTTGTGAAAAATGTATTGTACAATCCTGTTTATATGGGAAAGATTGCTTACGGCAGACGAAGAACAGAAAAGAAACAGGGTACAAGAAACGAGATGCACGTGGTTGAGCAGTCGGAGTTCCCGGTTTATGAAGGACAGCACGAAGCTATCATTTCCGAAGAAGATTGGTATCTGGCACAGGAAAAGCGCAAGGTCAATTCCTTTAAGCGGGAAAAGGTCAATAATCCAGACCACGCCCACATCCTGTCCGGTATCTTGAAATGCCCATGCTGCGGCAAGAGTATGTACGGCAATATCGCCAAGGCGCACAGTAAGGATAAGAAAACCCGGTATTATTACTACTGCAAAAATACGGTTACACCTACCGGGCATGAGTGCAGCTTCCGTCTGAATATTGAGCAGACGGAAATCAACAAATTTGTGGCGAAGGTTATCTCCGCTATGGTCAATAATCCACGGTTTGTAGAAGCGATTCAGGCGAAAATCGGAACAGCAGTTGATACAGAAGATATGGAAAAGCAGATTGCTGTCCTACAAGGGCGGCTAAAGCAAGCCTTTGGAACGAAAAGCCGCTTGGAGCGTCAGATGGATACCTTGGACCTCAATGATGCCCACTATGACAGAAAGATTTTGGACTTGCAGCGCCGCTATGATGAGCAGTATGATATCATAGAGGAAATTGAAGTTCAGATTGCCGAACTGCAAGGACAGATACGCAGCATCCAGCAGGAGAAAATCTCTGGCGATAACATTTATCGGCTCTTACTGGCATTTGATGAAGTCTACCATTCCGCAACAGAAGCGGAGCAGAAAGAGTTTATGAAAGCCTTTATTGAGCGAATTGAGATGTTCCCGGAAAAGAGAAAAGACGGTAGTTGGATAAAGAAGATCGTATTCAATTTTCCTGTGCCTGTTGATGGTGAGGAAGTGAAAGAACTTCCCTTGGAAACTGAAACAACTGTTGAAGCGGTCATTCTTCTAACCAAGGTCCATGTCAACTGACACATCGAAACGGAAGTAAGCATGGATGAGCTGGATGTGACTGCCGCCGAAAGCAAGGCCGCTTACAAAGAGGTTCGGGATTATGTGTGGGGACACCACCTAACAAGCAAATCCCCAGTCTGTGCCACCTGGAATCGGCACAGACTGGGGATTTTTTCAGGTTCTGTAATATCAGATGCCGGCGGCAGCGTTCTGACCGGCAAAGCGGCCGAAGGTGGCGCTGCGGCCTGCGGCGGCACCAGCCATCAGGCAGGGATAGCTGCCGGAGAAGTAGTTGCCGCTCATGTCACCGATGACGTACAGGCCCGGGATGGCCTTGAAGTCGCGGTCCAGTGCGTGCATGTTGTCGTCGATCTGGATGCCGTCCATGGTGCAGATGAGGTAGCCGCCGGACTGGCGCACACCGTAGAAGGGAGCTTCGCTCAGGGTGGACAGACGGTAGTCCTCCTTACCGTAATCCTCGTCCTCGCCCTTGGCAGCCAGCTCATTGTAGCGATCCACCGTTGCGGTAAAGGTGTCCTTGGGCAGGCCCAGCTTGTCGGCCAGCTCCTCCACGGTGTCGGCCTGCACGATGTAACCCTGGTCCTGCAGATCGGCGTTCATGCCCTCGATGTACTCAATGGGGAACACCGGAGCGGTGCCGTTCACATGCGGGTACAGACGGCTGCAGCCGTGGGTGGCAAAGCGCTCCACATCCTCGGGGTACTTGCTGTCCCACACAGTGCAGTAGGTGTGATAGGGCTGGCTGGCTGCAGCGTGCAGCACCAGATCGTAAGGCATGTACTCGTTCATGAAGCGCTCACCGTTCAGGTTCACCTTCAGGAACGGCTGGCTGCCCATCCAGAACAGGGCACCGTCGTTGGCTTTGCCGTACTCGCCCACCTGATCGGGCTTGATGGCACCGCGGTCAAAGATCATGGAGGTGTGGGTCTGGTCCATGATGGCACCGGCCCACAGGCAGGCCTTGATACCGTCGCCCTTGGCACCGGGCTTGGAATAGTTGATGCAGGTCTGCTCCACGCTCTGGGGCTGCAGAGCCTTCATCATGGTTTCATTGCCGCTGTAGCCGCCGCAGGCCAGAATGACGCCCTTGGATGCGTTGTAGCGCACATACTCGTCGTTGGCATTCTTGGCAATGAGGCCGGTGACACGGTTGCCGTCCTTTTCCAGCTTGACCATGGTGATCTCGTACTGCACTTCCAGCCCGTCGGCCTCGGCGTGCTTGAGCACGGCGTCCATGGTCAGCTGCTCGCTGTACTCGTCGCCGTACTGGGTGCTGTGGCCCACGTCCAGCACCTCGTAGTTGTCGTTGTCATGCTTTTCGTCGATCTCGTGGCGGAAGTCGATGCCGCTCTCGGCCAGTACGTCGGTGAACCAGTCGATGGTCTCACCGCTGCGGTCTGCCCACACCTGTGCCAGGCTGCGGCGGGTATAGCCCTGGCTCCAATTGCACAGGTAGCGCACAGCGTCCTTCTTGTTCACGTCATCGCCGTCCTCCTGCTGCTGCTTGGAGCCGCAGGCAGCCAGCGTGTCGCGGATGCCGCTGGCCATGTCGTGGCCGAACTTTTCGATCAGGATGGTCTTGGCACCGGCCTCGGCCGCGGCGGCAGCGGCAAAGCTGCCGGAAGAACCGGCACCCACCACCAGCACCTCACACTCCACGGTCTGCTTGATGTCGCTCTCGGCCACTTCGGGCTCCTCGCCCAGCCAGTCGGCGGTGGAGGCAGTCTCCTCGGTGGTCTGCTCGGCGGGGTTGATGGCACCGCCGCTGGCCTGACGGATGCAGTCGGCCACAGCGTTCTGCACAGCCTTGCTGGTCACGGTGGCACCGGTCACACCGTCGATCTGGCTGGTCTGAGCGTTCATCACCTGCTCGATCAGCTTGTCCTTGGCGGCCTGGCCGATGCTGTCGGTCTCGCCGGACAGGTCCAGCTCCACCTTGGTGATGCTGGCAGCGTCAAAGGTAACGGTAGCGGTGATCTCGCTCATGCCCTTGGCAGTGGCGGTGTAGGTGCCGGGGGTGTAGATGCCGGTTGCGCTGGAGGAGCCGCTGGCTGCATTGCAGGCAGCCAGACCGGCAGCGGTAACGCTGCTCATGGCGGCAGCGGCAGCGATTTTCAGAAAGCCTTTGCGGGAGATCTTTTCCATAATAAGGTTCCTTTCTCTTCTTTTTCTTCGTGCTTTGTTCCAGAGTGGCAAAAATGCTTTGCCATTCTTGTTAAAAGTATCACATTTACAACCAAAGAAAAAGAAGTTATAATATCCCTGTAGGTATCAAGAAAAACTTGCGTTTTATTTCTGGAAAGGAACCTCCCATGACCATTCAGCAGCTGCGCTATTTTCTGGCCCTGTGTCAGGACCTGAACTATACCCGCACGGCCGGGCGGATGTATCTGTCCCGGCAGGCGCTGCGCCTCAGCATTGCCGCGCTGGAAAACGAGCTCTGCGGCCCGCTGTTCATCAATGTGCGCAATCACCTTGCCCTGACCGAAAAGGGCCAGCGCTTCCGGGCGCAGGCCGCGCCGGTGGTGGAGCAATTTGACCGGATGTGCGCGCAGGCGTATCAGGATATCCGGTCCCCCGCCCTGCGGCTGGGCATCAGTGTGGCGTTGGTGCCCAACTACCTGCCCATGCTGGGGGATGTGCTGGAGCAGTTCCGGCAGCAATACCCGGGCATCCCGCTGGAAACCGCATCGTTCTCCAACGACGCCGTATGTGCACAATTGCAGAACGGCACGCTGGACGCCGGGCTGGTGATGGACCTGGGCGGCTGCGCGGCCGGGCTTGCCCGCACCGCGCTCACCCGGCACACCGCAGCCCTGCTGGTGCCCCGCTGCAGCCCGTTCTGGGGGCGCAGCAGCATCGCCCCGGCAGAGCTGGACGGCCAGCTGCTGTTGGTTCCGGGCCTTGCGCCGGAGCCGCTGGCCCCGCTGTGGAATACCCTGCGGCAGGCCGGTGCCCGCCCGAAGGTAGAGATCGGCGAGCAATACTATCAAGTGCTTTACCGCACCCAGGAGCGCAACGGTCTGGCCCTGGACCGGTTGGAGATCACCTCCGACCACAGCATGGACAATGTTCAGGACGTGGCACTGGACGGCATGCCGCCCATCTGCGCCGCCTTTTTGCAGCCGGAGCACGCAGAGCACCCCTGTGTCCGGCTTTTGTGCAGCTTTTTGCAGGAACACCTGCGCAATCTATGAAAGAAGGGACCCCTTATGCATTTTTATGGAACCATCGGCCCGGCCTGCGCCAGCGCCGGAACTCTGCGCCGCCTTGTGGACGCCGGCATGACCGGCCTGCGCATGAACCTTTCCCACGGGGCGCTGGCCGAACACGCTGACTGGCTGGCAATGATCCACGCTGTCGGCATTCCGGACCTGCTCATCGACCTGCAGGGGCCGGAACTGCGTGTCGGGCGGCTGGCCAGCCCGGTCACCCTGCCGGAGGGCGGCACGGTACAGCTGGGTGCAGGCGGCATCCCCTGCCCTGTCCAGTTGGTACAGGCAGCCCGGCCCGGGCAGCAGCTTCTGCTGGATGACGGCAAGCTGCTGGTGGAAGTAACTGCCGCCGGGCCGGATGCACTGGTCTGCACCGTACTGCGGGGCGGCGTTCTGCAAAGCCGCAAGAGCATTGCCGCCCCGGGTCTGTCGGTGCCCATGCCCACCCTGACAAGTGAGGACCTTGCCAACCTGCGCATCGCAGCTTCCTGCGGCGTCACCGGGGTCATGCTGCCCTTCGTGCGCGGGAAACAGGACATCCTTGCCCTGCGGCAGGCGCTGGCCGAGGCCGGTGCGCCGCAGATCCGCATCTTTGCAAAGATCGAGAACCTTGCCGGGGTGCAGGCCCTGCCGGAGTTTCTGTCCCTCGTGGACGAGGTGGTCATTGCCCGCGGCGACCTGGGCAACGCCATGCCGCTGTGGGAACTGCCCCGCTGCCAGAAACAGCTTTCCGCCGCCTGCCGGGCCGCCGGGGTACCCTTTATGGTGGTCACCCAGATGCTGGACAGCATGTGCACCCGTGCCGTGCCCACCCGCGCCGAGGTGAGCGATATTTACAATGCTGTGTTGGATGGTGCGTCCAGCCTGATGCTCACCGGCGAGACCGCCGCCGGGCAGTACCCCGTGCAGGCCATGGAGTTCCTGGTTCGGACGGCAAACACCGCCCTGTAAGACAGTTCGGCCTTCTGCGCGCTTTTTCGGTCCGAAATGACAAAAAGGATGGATTCTGTCGTAAAGAGTTGGTATAATGAAGGCAAAATATTTTTGCAGGAAGGTTTTTCTATGGGAATCGTAGTCATCGGAGCCGTTTTTGTGGACATCAAGGGGTACCCCCTTTCCACCTACATCCCGGGCGGGCGCAACTCCGGCCGGGTCGAGCAGGTACACGGTGGTGTGAGCCGCAACATCGTGGAGGACATCGCCAATGTGGAGCTGCGCCCCACCTTTGTGGGTCTGGTGGACGACACCGGCATGGGCCAGGATGTCATCGACAAGCTCCGCGACCACAAGGTGAACACCCAGTTCATCCGCCGCGTGAAGGACGGCATGGGCACCTGGCTGGCCGTGTTCAACAACGACGGTGACGTATGCGCCTCCATCTCCAAGCGCCCGGACACCACTCCCCTCACCGCTCTGCTGAAAGAGCAGGGAGACGAGATCTTCAAGGACTGCGACAGCATCGCGCTGGAGCTGGATTTGGAAAAAGAGACGGTCAAGCAGGTGCTGCGCTTTGCCAAAAAGTACAACAAGCGGGTCTACGCGGCCATCTCCAACATGAGCATCGCCATGGAGCGCCGCGACTTTTTGCAGCAGGTGGACTGCTTTGTGTGCAACCAGCAGGAAGCCGGACTGCTCTTCTCGGACGATTACGACCACCTTTCCCCCGCTGCCATGCGGGAGGTGCTGGCCGCCAACGTGCACAGCGCCAACATCCCCTGCATGGTGGTCACCATGGGCGGGCAGGGTGCCGTGTATGCCCGCGCCAACGGCGAAAGCGGCGTTGTGCCCGCCAAGAAGGTGGATGTGATCGACACCACCGGTGCCGGTGACGCCTTCTTTGCCGGTACGGTCATCGGCCTGACCTACGGCAAGAACCTGCCCGCCTCCTGCGAGATCGGCAGCCGTCTGGCCGCCTCGGTGATCTCCATCACCGAAAACGTCTGCCCCCGGTTCCGCCCGCTGGAATTCGGGCTGGACATTCCCGTGCTGGACTGAGTTACACCCAAAAGCGCCGGAGCATTCCCTCAAAAGGGAGCGCTCCGGCGCTTGTTTTTTGTTTGTCAGAGTTCGTTGATGGCTGCTGTGACGGGCATTGCCTGCAATCGCTTCACCGGGCCGTGCACCGCAAGCGCCGCTGCACCTGCCACGAACAGACAGAGCACTGCCAGCAGCCCGAAGGGCACCCGCCACACGACGCCGAAATAGTGGGTGATCAGCCGGGTATACAGTGCCCGATGCAGCACAAGGCCGGCAGCAACGCCCACCAGCAGGCCGGACGCCGCATAGGTCCCGGCCTCCGCCGCGATCATCCGGCACAGTTGGACATCCTCCATGCCCACGGCGCGCATGGCACCGTACTGCCGGGCACGGGCGGAAACGCTCATGGAGATGCTGTTGACGATGTTCAGCAGCGAGATGCCGCCGATGATGGCCAGAAAACCGTACAGCACGATGCGCACCGCGTAATAGGTGCCGCGGTCCTGCCGGTTGCTCTCCCGCAGATCCTGCATGATGACGTCATCCGTGGCAAGGTCCGCCAGCGTGAAGAGGGTGTCCTCGTCGGCGGTGCGGTCCAACTGCACACCTACCATATTATAGTTCTGGTCGCCTGCCACCTGTCGGAACAGCGCTTCCGGTGCAATAAGGGTCACATCATCCGGGAAGGCGCCCTCCGAGAAGGCACCCACGATGGTAAGCGACACCCCGTTCACTGTGATGACGTCCCCGATCTGCATGGGGTTGTTCTTATTGTAGATGGTCATCCCTTCATTGCCTGCGCCGGGCATCCGACCCCGTACCACCACGGGACGGCTGGATTCCAGCATATAATCATCGTAGGAGCAGAAGACAACGTGGTCCACGTTGCCCTTGTCGCTGCTGGCCGGGGTATCCACCAGACCAGTGCAGCCCCACGCATGGGCGACGCCCGGCACTTTCAGCAGTGTCCGGGTCATGCTGCCGGGCAGCACCTGCGCATTGCCGTAGCCGTTGTAAAGCACATCGGGCTGCCACGGTGCCAGACTGGGCAACAGCAGAGAGGCGAACTGCAAGAGCACGGTAAAGCCCAGCGCCAGCACAATGCTCAGCGCAAAGCTGGCGGTCATCAGGGCCCAGTTTTTTTTGCTGGCGGTGGCATGGCGGACGCCCAGTGCCAATTCCACCCGGCCCTTCCCGGCATGGGCCGCACGGCCCACCGGCACATTCTGGGTGCTGCCGGAGACCGCCGCCATCGGCGAGACCTTTGCTGCCCGTTTTGCCGGGGCCTGCGCAGCCAGCAGCACCGTCACCACACCCACCACGGCACCGGCGCACAGGCCCGCAGGGCTCAGCTGCCAGACTGGCGTTGCCGCAAACTCGCCGCCGATGCCGTACCGCAGCGCGGCGCAGATCGTCCAGCTGGCCAAAGTGCCCAGCACAAGGCCGATGGGCACCGCCGTCCTGCACCAGTTGAGGGCTTCCAGCCGGACAAACCGGATGACCTGCCGTTTGCTCATGCCGATGCAGCGCATCATGCCAAAGAACTGGGTGCGCTGGGCCAGATTGCTGTTCATGCTGCCGGAGATCATCAGCACTCCGGCCAGCAGCACCAGCACGAACAGCACCGCTGCCATACCGTACACGGTCTGAAAAGCCGTACTGCTGCTCTGCCCTGCCGAACCCATCACCTGCAGGTTTTCCTGCACAGCCGTCTCCCCATACCGGCTGCGCAGCTTCGGCAGGGCCTTTGCTGCTCTGGCCGCGCTGGTGTATTCCAGCTCATAATGTGTCTGGGGCAGTGCCTCGCTGTTTACAGTCAGCAGGGCCGCAAAGGCTTCCTGCGGCAGGTAGGCATCCACGATGCTGTACTGCTCGCCGTAAAAATCCTCGTCGATGCCGCCGACGCCGGTGACCGTGAGGGGCTTTTCCGTTCCGTCCGGCAGTGTCAGCGTTACAGTGTCTCCGCTGCCCACATGCAGCACCCGTGCAGCGGTCTTGCCCAGCAGCACTTCGTTTTCCGCCTGCGGGTAGGTGCCCGCAAAGGCTGCGGCACGGTTCAGGCTCACATAATCTGCATCGGCACCATACAGCACCACCCGCTTGCCGTTCAGGCGGTATGCGCTTTCGCCGTTCTCATTGAATACTGCTCCGGCACCCACCCGCACCACGTCCGGCTGGCCGACCAGCTGCGCAGCCTGCTCCGGCGTGATGCCGGTGACCTCCAGATGCCAGCTGCCGCTTTTTCCGGCTGCACGGCCCGTCTGGGTGCGCAGCATCATGTCCGCCACACTGAAGATGGCCGTGACCAGGAACACCGCCGTGACGATGCACAGGATGGTCAGCCGGTTCTGCCGCCTGCGCACCCTGGCAGAAATGGGGATCAGGCTCAGATAGCTTTTCATTCCGCGCACCTCCCGAAGTCGGTCAGCACGCCGTCCGACACCTGCAGCACCCGGTCTGCCGTCTGGGCGATGCTGCGGCTGTGGGTGATCATGACGATGGTCTGGGCGTATTTGCGGGAAGCCTCCTTCAACAGGGCGATCACCTCGCCGCTGTTGCGGGTGTCCAGATTGCCGGTCGGCTCATCGGCTAAAATCAGCGCCGGACGGGTGATGAGCGCCCGCCCGATGGCCACGCGCTGCTGCTGTCCGCCGGAAAGCTGGCCGGGCAGGTGACTGCGCCGCTTGCGGAGGTCCAGCACATCCAGCAGTTCTTCCAGATACGCCGTGTCCGGCTTCTGGTAGTCCAGCAATACCGGGAACAGGATATTCTGCTCCACGGTCAGCTCCGGGATCAGGTTGAACGCCTGAAACACAAAGCCGATGTTCCGGCGGCGGAAGATGGTGCGCTCCCGCTCTTTCATGGCAAACAAATCCCGCCCGTCCAGCAGCACCTTGCCGGAGGTAGGGGTGTCCAGCCCGCCCAGCAGATTGAGCAGAGTGCTCTTGCCGGAACCGCTCTCGCCCACCACGGCCACAAATTCGCCCTTGGGCACCGAGAAGCTCACGTCCTTCAGCGCCTGCACGGCAGTCTCGCCGGTGCCGTAAGTCTTGCAAAGGGCCTGTGCCTGCAACAGATTCATACAAAAACCTTCTTTCGTTTTGATCTGTCCACAGCATACCACCCGTTTGCTACAGCCCGGTGACTGCAAGACTACAATTTTGTAGGGATTGCCGGAGCGGGCCTGTTCCGCAGCAGGATGGTGAAGGCGGTGCCCCGGCCCAGCTCACTTTCCACTTCCAGTGTGCCGCCGTGGACCTCCACAATGGATTTCGCCAGCGGCAGCCCCAGCCCGATGCCCGGCGTGTCCTGCGCAAAGCGGCTGCGGTAGAACCGCTTGAACAGATGGGGCAGGTCCTCCGGGTGGATGCCGGTGCCGGTGTCCACCACCCGGATGCGCACAAAGTCGGCAAAGCGGCTGCCCTTCACCGTCACGGTGTCCCCGGCGCGGGTGTGGTCCAGCGCATTCTTGATCAGGTTGCCCACGGCCTCGCGCATCCACACCCGGTCACAGCACAGGCACACCCCCTGCTCTGCCGTGACGGCCAGCTGCTTTTGCTCCTGCCGGGCGCGGCAGGCAAAGGGCCGGGCAGTCTGCTCCAGCAGACCTTGCAGATCTTGTTCCGTTTTTTCCAGCTGTACAGTCCCCGCATCCAGCCGGGTGAGCTTGAGCAGACTTTGCACCAGCTGTTCCATCCGGTCCAGCTCCTGTTCGGAAAGTTCGGCCAGCTCCCGCACATTTTCTGCGTCATCCGTTCCGGCCTGCAGCAGACCGTTGTAGATATTCAGAGCGGCCAGCGGCGTCTTGAGCTGGTGAGAGATATCGGCCATGGTGTTCTTCAAAAACTGCTTTTCCCGCTGTTCCCGGTCGGCATGGGCGTTGAGCACTGCCGCCATCTCATTCACTTCATGGAACAGCCGGTACAACTGCCCTTCACGGCCGCTGTCCAGCCGGGCAGTGGCGTCCCCGTCCAGCAGGGCACGCACCTGCGCAGCCGCTTCCTCCAGCCGTTTCTGCCGTCGGGCAAAATAAGCAGCGGCACTGCCCAGCACCCCGGCCGCCAGAAGGACAAACAGCCCCAGCAGCGGCAGGCACAGTGCCGGGCACAGTGCCCACGACGCGCATTCTGCCGCCAGAAGGGCCGCAGCCAGCCCGGTGCACAACCGGGCAAACAGCTGCCGGACATCGTCCTCCACCAGAAATTTCATCTCACACATCCCCGTTCCAGCGGTAGCCCATGCCCCGCACCGTGACCAGCCGCTGCGGGCTGCCGGGGTCATCCTCCACCTTGAGCCGCAGCCGCCGGATGTACACCGTGAGGGTGTTGGTATCTACATAATTGCCCTCGCAATCCCACAGGGCGTTCAGAATGGTCTCTTTGGTCAGCACCTGCCCCGGGCTGCTCAGAAACAGGCACAGCAGCTTGTACTCCGCTGCCGTGAGTTCCAGCGGAACGCCGTTCTTTTCGGCCCGGCCGGCCAGCAGATCTACCCGGATGCCGCCGGAGCACAGCTCGGTGGCCTGCTGTGCCCCGAACCCTCCGGCCCGGCGCAGCAGTGCGTGCACCCGACTCAGCAGCACCCCCAGCTTGAAGGGCTTGGTGATGTAATCGTCACCACCCAGGTCCAGCCCGGTGATGATGTCCATTTCCTCATCCGACGCGGTCAGAAACAGGATGGGCACCCCGGAAGTGCGGCGCACCTCCCGGCAGAAGTCGAAGCCGGTGCCGTCCGGCAGGGTCACGTCCAGCATCAGCAGGTCGTAGCGGCCCGCCTGCCACAGATGCCCGGCCTCGGCCAGGGTACGGGCCGTGTCCAGCGCATAACCCGCCCGGTTCAATGCAAGGGTCAGCCCGGTGACCAGACTTTTGTCATCCTCCAGCAGTAAGATCCGCTCCATGGTGCAGTTTCTCCTTTTTTACAAAAAATGCCGGGTGCTGCCGCAGATACGGCAGCTGCCCGGCGTGCAGTCACGCATTCTGTTGTTTGTACTGTTCGCCCCACACCCGCATGGCATCCATGATGGGCTGCAGGCTCCGGCCCAGCGGGGTCAGGCTGTACTCCACCCGGGGCGGCACCTCCGGGTAGGCCTTGCGCTCCACCAGACCGTTTTCTTCCATCTCCCGCAGCTGGGAGGTGAGCACCTTCTGGCTCACGCCGGTCAGCGACTTTTTCAGCTCGCCGAAACGCTTGGTGCCGGTGAGCAGGTCCCGCAGGATCAGCACCTTCCATTTGTCACTGATCATGGTGAGGGTGGTTTCCACCGGGCAGGCCGGCAGTTCCTTTTTGGTACACATCGGTCGTTTCTCCCCTCCGGCCCCTCGCGGGCCGTTTTTTCTATTTTACGGCACAGACGCGGTACTTGTCAAGCAGGGGCCGGACACCCCCGCACATCCGGCTCAAAAATTTTTTCGCAGTCCAAATTGCGAGAAATTATCGGTTCACCGCAAAAGTTTCCAAATCGTAACCGGTCAAAAGTCACCCACCGGTAACCAGGTTACCGCATTGTGCGTACTTTACACCGGGCAAAAAGGGGTGTATCATGGCCTCGTCGACCGGGGCACGCCGAGATGCCCCGCACACCCAATGCAATAATCCTGGAGGTACCAAACCATGTCTCTGAACAAAGTCGTTGAATTCCTGAATGCCAACCCCGTGCAGTATCTGGCCACCGTCGGCCGTGACGGCAAGGCCAAGTGCCGCCCCTTCATGTTCGCCGGTGAGCTGGACGGCAAGCTGTGGTTCTGCACCAACAGCCAGAAGGACGTGTACAAGGATCTGCAGGCCAACCCCTACACCGAGATTTCGGTGTCCAGCCCGGAGTACGCCTGGATCCGCCTGCACGGAAAGGCCGTGTTTGAAAACAACATGGCTGCCAAGGAGATGTGCATCGCTAACCCCATCGTGAAGGGCCAGTACGGCGAAGCCACCAACCCCATCTTTGAGGTGTTCTACCTGGAGGATGCTCACGGCGCCATCGCCGACTTCTCCGGCAACCCTCCCTACGAGTTCTGATTCCCGTTTCGTGCAGATCGCCTTGGAAACGCTGTTTTCAGGGTGTTTTGCCGTTTGGTACCGCAAAGGAGGTCTTTCTATGACCCAGACCGAACGCCGCCGTTTTTTGCTCAGCCGCCTGCTGGCAGAAGCCCCCGAATACCGGCAGCTGGCCGTCCCGGACGATGCCGCCGGGCAGAAGCAGCTGCTGCGCGCACTGCTCAATGTGCGCCCGCCCCGGGATGCCAGCCCGGAGTTTTTGCAGGTGCAGGACGAATACCTGCGCGCCGAGCTTGCCCAGAAGGGCGTTACCGTCCTTGAAAGCCTGACCCCCGCCGCCCGCTGCGGGGAAGCTGCCCTTTACCTGTGGCAGGGCGACATCACCACGCTGCAGTGCGATGCCATCGTCAACGCCGCCAACAGCGGCATGACCGGCTGCTATGTGCCCGGCCACCGCTGCATCGACAACTGCATCCATACCTTTGCCGGGGTACAGCTGCGCAGCGCCTGTGCCCGCCTGATGGCGCAGCAGGGCCACGAGGAGCCCACCGGGCAGGCCAAACTCACCCCGGCCTTCAACCTGCCCTGCCGGTATGTCCTGCACACGGTAGGGCCCATCGTGACCGGGCGCGTCACTGCACGGGACCGCACCCTGCTGGCCTCCTGCTACCGCGCCTGCCTGACGAAGGCCGCAGAATCCGGGCTGGAAAGCATCGCATTCTGCTGCATCTCCACCGGCGTGTTCTGTTTCCCGAATGAGGATGCGGCAGAAATTGCCGTACAGACTGTGAAGGAGTTCCTACAAACACCCACAACCATCAAAAAGGTGATCTTCAATGTTTTCAAAGATTTGGACAAGGAAATCTACACCCGACTGCTCACAGCCTGAGCAGCTCAAAAAGGCCCTGCACGAGGCTGATGCCGTCATCATCGGCGCAGGAGCTGGGCTGTCCACCTCCGCCGGGTTCACCTACGCCGGGGAACGATTCCGAACATATTTCTCCGATTTTGCCAGCAAATACGGCTTTACGGATATGTACTCCGGCGGCTTTTACCCTTACCCCACCATGGAGGAATACTGGGCGTACTGGAGCCGGTACATTTATATCAACCGCTATCAGAACGCCCCGAAGCCTGTATACGACACGCTGTTCCGGCTGGTGCAGGATAAGGATCACTTTGTAATCACCACCAATGTGGACCACTGCTTCCAGAAAGCAGGGTTCGACAAAAAGCGGTTGTTCTACACGCAGGGCGATTACGGCCTGTTCCAGTGCAGTGAGCCGTGCTGTCCGGAGACTTTCGACAATGAGGCACTCATCCGGCAGATGGTAGAAGCACAGGGGTATGTCCTCGCACCGGATGGTCAGCTGACCGTGCCGGAGAATACCATCCTGAAAACCCATATCCCGTCCGAGCTTGTCCCCCACTGCCCGCACTGCGGCAAGCTGCTCACGATGAACCTGCGCAGTGATGACAGCTTTGTAGAGGATGCCGGCTGGCACGCCGCCGCCGAGCGGTACAGCGAATTTCTCCGCCGCCACGAGGGGCAGAAGATCTTGTTCTTAGAACTTGGCGTCGGCGGCAACACCCCGGTCATCATCAAATATCCCTTCTGGCGGATGACAACCAGGAACCCCAATGCCACCTACGTCTGCATCAACAAGGGCGAGGCCGTCTGCCCGAATGAGATCGCCAAGCAGTCGCTGCTTTTTGACGGTGACATTGCTGCGGTGCTGGCACAGATGATCCGCGAACACGGATTTATCGTTTCCGACAGCTAAAATGTATTTCAGCAGATCTCCCGTAATATGCCGGGCCGTACCATCCGACCGAAATTTCCGTCGTAGTTCAGGTTTCCACGCAAGAATGACAGAGCATTCCCGTCCTCTCGCTGCAGTCCTGCACCCCGATAAAAAGCTGCCCGCATGCCGTGTGATCTTGTCACATCCGGTATGCGGGCAGCTTGTCTTTTCTGATTTTACGCGCTTTTGGGGCTTATTTTGCCACGATCTCGTCGGCCAGAGCGTCCATCTGGGCCTCCGCAGCAGCATTGGCAGCAGAGCGGATGGTGACCACGTTCTCGCAGACCGTGATGTTCTTCATGCCTTCCAGCTCGGCGCGCATGAGTTTGGCAGCCATGGGGGCCCAGGTGCCGTTCTCCATCAGGCCGACGGTACGGTTCTGGAACGCCTTGGTCTTGAGGTGGGTCAGCAGGGACTCCATCGGCGGGAAGAGGAAGCCGTCATAGGTGGCGCAGGCCAGAACGATCTTTCCGCAGCGGAATGCCTCGGTGACGGCGTAGGACACATCGGTACGGGTCAGGTCCATCTCCACCACCTTTGCGCCCTTGGCACGCAGCTTTTCGGCCATGGTGTGGGCCGCGGCGCGGGTATGGCCGTGGATGGAAGCACTGGCCACAAGGATCTTTTCCGGCTCCTCCGGCTTGTAGCTGGACCAGGTATCATAATAGGCCAGATACTTGCCCAGGTCCCCGGTGAGCACCGGGCCGTGCAGCGGGCAGATGGTGGCAATATCCAGTGCGGCTGCCTTTTTGAGCAGTGCCTGCACCTGCGGGCCGTACTTGCCCACGATGTTCAGGTAATACCGGCGGGCTTCGCTGGCCCAGTCGGCCTTTTCGTCAAACTTTGCCACCGCCCCGAAGCGGCCGAAACCGTCGGCGGAGAACAACACCTTTTCGCTGCTCTCATAGCTGACCATGACCTCCGGCCAGTGCACCATGGGTGCAAACACAAAGGTGAGGGTGTGGCTCCCCAGAGACAAGCTCTCGCCGTCCTTCACCACCACACGGCGCTCCTTGGCCACGGCATCCGGGCCGAAGAACTGCTCCATATACACAAAGGTCTTGGCGTTGCCCACCACCTTCATGTCCGGGTACTTAGCGGCCAGGCGGGCAATGTTGGCACCATGGTCCGGCTCCATGTGGGAGACCACCAGATATTCCGGCATGCGGTCGCCCAGCGCTTCGGTGAGGTTTGCCAGCCAGGCATCCGTGGCACGGTTGTCCACCGTGTCCAGAATGGCGACCTTTTCATCCAGAATGACATAGGAGTTGTAGCTGACGCCGGTGGGCACCGGGTACTGACTTTCAAACAGGTCGATGGTGGTATCGTCCACCCCCACGCCCAGAATGGCATTGCTGATCTTCTGTACGCTCATAAATCCCATGCTCCTTTATTTTTATGCTGTGCCGCAGAAAGCGGCCGATTTTTCTTAAGAACAATTCCTAGTATAGCACATTGTCAGAAATTTAGCAAGAGGAATCTGCGGCTTTTCCTGCCCCCTGACCACAACCGTTATTCATCGCCCCTGCTTTCCGGCAGGCGGGCAGACACGGGGCGGCCCGGCTCGGTGTCCAGCTCCAGCAGGGCCGCAGCGCTGGCGTCGTCCATCGTCTGTACGGCCCGCAATTTGCGGCTGATGGCACGGCTGCGCACGCCGATAAGGTTGTCCAGCTCTTCGTCGGTCTGGCGCAGACGCTGCTGCAGCTTGGAAAGCCCCTGCCCGAACTTGTCGAACTCAGTCTTGACGGCACCCAGCAGCTGCCAAACCTCGCCCGAACGCTTCTGGATGGCAAGGGTCTTGAAGCCCATCTGCAGGCTGTTGAGCAGGGCCGCCATGGTGCTGGGGCCGGCCACGTTCACCTGATAGTCCCGCTGCAGCACCTCCAGCAGGCCCGCATTCACCACCTCGGCGTACAGGCCCTCAAAGGGCAGAAACAGGATGCCGAAGGCCGTGGTATACGGCGGCTCCACATACTTTTCGCGGATGTCCTTGGCCTCGCTGCGCAGCACCAGTTCCAGTGCATGGCGGGCGTTTTCCACAGCCTGCGCATCGCCGGATGTCTGCGCATCCTGCAGGTGGGCGTAGGTATCACCGGGGAACTTGGAGTCGATCGGCAGCCAGACACTGCCGCCGTCGGCACCCGGCATTTTGATAGCGTACTCCACCCGCTGGGTGCTGCCGGGGATGGTGGCCACATTGGTGTCGTACTGCTCTGGGGCCAGAATTTCTTCCAGAATGGCTCCCAGCTGGATCTCGCCCAGGATGCCGCGGGTCTTGACGCCCGACAGCACCTGTTTCAGGCCGCCCACATCGGCGGCAAGGCTCTGCATCTCACCCAGGCCCTTGTACACCTGTTCCAGCTGGGCATTGACCGCCTTGAAGCTCTCGGTCACCCGCTTCTGCAGGGCATCCTGCAGCTGCTCGTCCACCGTGCAGCGGATCTCGTCCAGCTTCTGGGCATTCTGTGCCTGCAGGGCGGCCATGCTTTCGGCCAGCGTTTTGCGCATTTCTTCCAGCTTGCGGGCGTTGGAAGCTTCCAGCCCCTGCAGGCGCTGTTCCATGGTCTGCTGCTGCGCGGCCTGCCCGGCATTCAGGGTGCTGCTCATACCCTGCACAGCGGTCTGCAGCGTTTCGCTGATGCCGCGCATGGCGTCGTAGTTCTGCCGGGCCAGCTCGGCCTGCTTCTGGGCAAAGAGCTTCGACTGGGCGTCCAGCTGCTGACGCACCCACTCTTTGAGGGCTTCGTCGTCCTGCCGGGGTGCCTGTTTGCCGGAGCGGTACAGCAGCAGTGCCTGCAGCAGGCAGATGGCCACCAGCAGAACGGTGTAGAGTAATGCAAGAAATTCCATGAGATGTCTCCTTATAAAATCCAAGATCCGGGCCGTGCAGATGCAAAGCCCGGACCTTTTGCTTTTTACAGTGTCTCGTAGCGGCGCAGCGTCTGGCTCCACTGCAGCTGCTCGCCGTACAGGCCCACACCGTCGGCTTCCACCTCGCCCACCTGATTGTCACAGGGGTCGGCGCGGAAGGCGCACATGGGCGGGTCAAAGGGTGCGCAGAGGGCACGGTTGGCCACCATACGCCCGGTGTCCAGATTGCCGAAGTAGTGCAGGCGCATCTTCTCATTCCCAGCACGGGCCATGGAGGCACCGGCCGAGCAGTCGGCGTACATCCAGCCGTGGGGCGCGATGTAGAACGCGGCCCAGTCGTGGCAGCCCACCATCTCCCGCCGCACCACCAGACCGCTCTGCCACTGGGCCGGGATGCCGGCCAGACGGCACAGCACGATGAAGGTGGAGGCCATGATGCCGCAGTCTCCCCGGCGGTTGTGGGCACAGCCGTCGGTGATGTTTTCCTGCACGAAGTAGGGCGGCTGGTAGTGGTAGTGGGTGTTGAGGGTCACATAGTCGTAGATGCGCTTTGCCTTCTGCACCGGGTCGGTGAGCCCCTGGGTGAGCTGGGCCGCCAGTGCCCGCAGATAGGGCGTGAACTCCAGATGCGGCAGCTCCTCCTGCGTGTCAAAATCCGGCTGCACGGGGTCCGCCTGCATGTGCAGCGGGTCGGCATAGCGGGCCGTGGTACGGTAACTGTACACCGCGCCAAAGGGCCGGTTCTCGGCAAGGTCGGCCTCCCAATACGCCGTGCGCTGGGCGGCATCTTCCGGGGCAATGTGGGTCGGCGGCTCGGTGAAGGAATCCAGCGTGATATTGCTCTGTGCCGGGCAGGCCGCCGGGAGCGGCAGCCACACCCGGACGTGCACGGTGCTGCGGCCCTGCTGCTTTGCAGCCGCAAGGGCAGCGGCAAATGCCGCGTCGCTCATGCCGATGCTGGTTTCCAGCGTGATGTCCGCGCTGACTGCGCCGGTGCGCACCATCTGCTCGTGCTCCGGCTCATACCGCTCCCAGCTGGGGTACTGCAGGGGCGGGTCGATCTGCCGTTCTGCCAGCTCCGGGTGGGTGGCCAGCAGGGTCTCGGCAAAGGAGCGGATGTACCGCTTCTCCCCTTCCACGAACCGCCAGTCCATAGCCCCGGCCTTGTCCAGTGCACGGAATTCTTCCGGGGTAAAGCCCCGCACAAGGCTTTGCAGCAGTTCCAGCGCCTGTGCTTCGGGCACCGTATAGTCCAGCGGCAGACGGCGCAGGATCTCCCGCTGGGCCAGCAGAGCATCCCGCATGGCATCCACCCCGCGGGGCGTGGGGTTTTCCGGCAGAGGGCCGACAGGCTGCACCGGCTGGTTCTGGGTCTTTGTCCAGTCCTCCGCCAGGTAGGTGTCAATGCAGGCAATGGCCTCGGTATAATAGCCCGCCTCTTTCAGGCGGCGCACATCGTCCGGCAGGCCGAGGTTCAGGCTTGCCAGACAGGCATTCAGGTTCTTCATTGCATTCCGCTCCTCTTTTGTTCAGATTCAGCCGTTGATCTGGGTCTCCCAGAAGTTCGTAGCGTCCATCATCCAGCCGTCGGCATCGGTGCCTGCGCCGGTACCCACGCCGTGGGTCGCATTGGGGAACAGCACCTCTTTGCAGGGCACATGGTGCTTTTCCAGTGCGCGGCTCAGCGCCGGGCGCTGAGCCGGGTAGCACAGCAGCGGGAACACATAATCGTTCTCGCCGTACCAGTGATACACCGGCGGGTAATCGTCGGTGACACAGTCAGAGATGTTCAGTTCATAGTACCGGCCCTCCAGTACAAAGGGGTCGATGGCAGCATGATAGACCGGCTTATACTCAAAGAAATTGTTGATGGGATAGCCCAGCAGCAAAGCACCGGGCTTGGGTACCCCATAGTGCTTGTAGCCCAGTTCGTCGCCGGAGAACACACCGGCCAGATGGCCGCCGGAGGAATAGCCCAGCAGGGCGTAGTTTTCCGGCTGCACATTGAACTGGTCTGCATGAGTGGTGATGAACCGGACAGCGTTGCCAAGGTCAGCCACCGGGGCGTTGTCCTTTGCCTTGAGGAACACGCGATAGCGCAGCACGAAGGCTGCGTAGCCCATCTGGTGCAGCCGCCATGCCGTGGCATAGCCCTCGGACATATTGGAAGTCTTGTTGAGCACATTGCCGGACATGACCACCACAAACTTGCTGCCGGGCACTTCCGACGGCCAGTAATACAGTTCCACGCCATCACGGGTGGCGTCTGCGGCGATCTCCTCCGGGGAGTACACTTTATAAGTCACCTGAGTGCCGGCTTCATAGGTATCGGCCAGATAGTTCAGGGCGTCGGCGCTGTCCTGTGCCATGTTGGCGCCCACATAGTCCGACAGCGTGGTACCTGCTTCCGGGGTGTCCGGGCTGTCCACAGCACTCTGCCAGGTCCACACGCCGCTGGCGGCGAATGTCGGGTCGGCACGCAGGTCAGAGACGAGGGTATCCGGCGTAACGGTCAGATGGCCCGATGCGGCAGAGGCCTCCACCGGCAGACCGGCCAGCAGCAGCGCAGCGGCCGAAGCACCGGTCACCTGCAGAAACTGGCGGCGAGAGATCTTGTTTTGCATAAAAGCATCCCCTTTTTTATAAATTCAAATTCTGATATTTCAGGAAGTGTGCTGCTCCCAGAAAGCCACCGCATCCGTCATCCAGCCCTCTGCATCCGTACCGTTGCCGGTGCCGATGGCATGGGGTGCATTTTCATAGACGTGCACCTCACAGGGCACACCGTTTGCCTCCAACGCCTTCCGGACGGCCGGTCCCTGGAACGGATATCCCAGAGTCTTCAGGGAAACATCATTCTTGCCGTACCAGAAATAGGTGGGCGGGAAGTCCGGTGTGATGCCGCCTGAGATATCCGACCAGTAATACCTCCATCTGCAGGATGCCGGGTCCATCACGGCATGGTACACCGGCTTGATCTCTGCAAAATCGTTGACAGGGTAGCCCATCAGCAGTGCACCGGGCTTTGGCACATCATAGGCCTTGTAGCCATAGCGCTTATCCGAACTGAACAGCCCGCACAGCTGCCCGCCGGAGGAAAAGCCCACGAGGGCATAGTTTTCCGGCTGCACGCCGAACTGCTGTGCATGGTTCGTGATGAACTGCACCGCCCGGCCAAGATCCTGTAGGGGGCCGTTGTTGCTGATATCCCACCAGATGCGATACCGCAGCACAAAGACGCTATAGCCCATCTTGTTCAGCTTTGCTGCCACAGCAATGCCCTCGTTCAGGTCGCCGCTTTTCATGGCCGCATTGCCGCCCACCACCAGCGCATATTTGCCACCCGGCTCCTTGCCTGGGAAATAATACAGCTGCACACAGCCCAGCGAGGAGTTGGCTGCGACCTCTTCCGGGCTGTACACCTGCCAGGTCACCTGCTTACCGGCTTCGTAATTTTCAATGACGATGTTCAGGCCGTCGGCGCTGTCCTGTGCCGTGGTCTCACCCACATAGTCCAGAAGGGTCTTGTTTTCATACAGGCGGCGCAGTGCAAGGTCGTCCGCATCGCCTTTGGTATACGTCGAGATTCCGCTGCCCGCAATGGCCGGGTCGGAGCGGATCTCCTTCATGGTCATATCGGTGGTGATGCGGCCCTCCGCACGCACCGGCAGGGCAAGAACAGCCGCAAGGCACAGCACGACTGCACCGCGTTTCAGCCGATGTCCGAACATTTCACCCATTCCTTTCCGATTTGAATCAGCCGGTGGTATGTGCTTCCCAGAAAGCCACCGCATCCGTCATCCAGCCCTCTGCATCGGTACCGTTGCCGGTACCGATGGCGTGGGGTGCGTGCTGATATGTCACACGTTTGTAGGGTACATTGCAGGCCTGCAGAGCCTTTTCAAAATCGTTATACTGGCCGGGCACCCAGGCAGGGCCCAGCATACTGTCGTCGTTTCCGCGCCAGAAGTACACCGGCGGATATCCTTCTTCCACAGCCTTGTCCAGAGAGGTCCAGTAATAACGCCACCCACAGGTGCCGATATCGTACAGGGTGTAGTATACCGGCTTCATCACGGAGGTGTCGGAGACGGAATACCCCAGCAGCAACACGCCGGGTTTTGCCACATGATACCGACCATAGCCTCGCTTGCTGTTGGCAAACACCCCTGCAACCTGTCCGCCGGAGGAAAAGCCCACCAGGGCGTAGTCCTCTGGCTGCACGCCAAGTTCCTCTGCATGGGCCGTGATATATTCCACCGCCCGGGCCAGGTCCTCCAGGGGAGCATTGTCGCCCATATCCATCCAGATGCGGTACCGCAGCACGAACACCCCGTACCCCATATCATGGAGCTGGGCCGCTGACGCCATGCCTTCCCGCAGCTCGCCGCTGGTAAAGGCAACATTGCCGCCCAACACCACCGCAAATTTGGCGTTTGCCTGCTCCGCCGGGAAATAATACAGTTCCACCGCCGCCTTGGCTGGCATAGCGGCGATTTCCTCCTCCGTGTAGACCTTGTAGGTCACCTGACAGCCTGCATTGTAGTTTTCTACTACCAGGTTCAGGGCTGCTGCACAGTCCTCCGCCTGTTCCTGGCCTGCGTATTCTGCCAAGGTCTGGTTCTGAAAGTAAGCCCTCAGCAATGCGCTGCCATCATCGGCGTTGCCAAAGGTGAAGATGCCCGACTTTGCAATGCTGGGGTCCTGCCGGATCTCCTGCATCGTGGTCTGGGCTGTGATGGGGCCGGTGTTTTCCGCTGCCCACACCGGCAGGCTCAGGCAGGCCAGCTGTGCCAGGCACACCGCCCCACACAGCAGCTTGTAGTTCCATGATCTCATTTTTTGTTCCTCCTTTGGTCCGGTCCCAACCGGACGATATAGGTTTATTGTATCACATCCCAGGCTATTGTCAAAACAATTCTGCGGCCCCGCCCGCTGCAAATCCAAGACCAGATCAAACAAAGCAGGTGCCGCACTCCGCTCAGACAATCGTGTCTGGCAGAACTGTGCTGCCCCTGCTTTGATCTCGTGCGCAGACCCTCCTGTACCAACAAAAAAGGCTCCCTCCTAGAGGGAGCTGTCGCCGCAGACGACTGAGGGAGCTGCACGCAAAAATTGGCCCGGAGACCGAAGTCTCCGGGCCAATTTTATAACCTGTTCTTTGGTCTGCCCTCAGGCAAACCAGCTAGTCAGTCACAAGGGCTGATTAGAACTCGACCTTCCAAGCCTTCTCACTAACATCGTTCTTCACGGTGCCGGTAGCCAGGTTGTAGATAGCAGCAGCAGAACCGACCATACGCAGGCCAGCGTTCAGAACGCCGTTGCCACCATTCAGGAACTTGTCGCCAGCGGTCTGCTCATCACCATGCTTGCCGAAGCCAGCATCGTAGCCGGTGCCGTAAGCACCCTTGACGCCGGTGAGCCATGCGTTGCCCAGGTTGCCGGGCTTGTAAGCGCCGCCGAACAGAACGCCGACAGTGTTCTCGACGTACTTGCCCAGGAAGCTGTTACCGATGATGGTAACCATGTTGGTGTTGAACTTCTGCCAGTTCTTGACTTCCAGAGACGGAGCCAGGATGTCAGCCAGAGAAGCGCCACCGTTGACGTAGGTCATCTCGTTCTCAGAGATTGCGGAAAAGTTTGCAGGCATCATCATAATGAATTACTCCCTTCAAAATGTAGAAAGATATTTTGCAAGCTCACTTTCGTGTGCTCACCAATCCTTACTAGGATGGCAATAATATACCACACTTTCCAGAAATGTTCAAGTACCTTTTTGCAAAAAGTGTAAAAAATGTGAAACGAGGTCTATAAAAGTATTGCTTTTGTACAGTCCGCAGGCGGTTTTCCGGTTCCGACAAGCTTTGCCGCCGCCGGGCGGTACACTGGTTGCAAGGGGGCTGCAGCATTGAAAAGCGTGATCTACCTCGACGAGCTTCTGCTGACCAATTTTGTCCTTGCTGTGCTGTTTCTCACCGCAGCCGGTCTGCTGTGCGCCACCGTGTGCACCGGGGTGCGGCTGTGCACCGGGGCGGCGCTGGCGGCAGTGTCGGCACTGGTACTGCTGGCCCCGGAGCTGCCGGGAGCCGTGGCAGTTGGTTATAAAATTTTCACAGGTTGCGCGGTGGTGGCCGCCGCCTACGGCCTGCCCGGGCGGGGGCGTTTTGCCCGGTTGTGTGCGTGGTATGCACTGCTCAACCTGCTTTTGTGCGGAGCGGTGGTGCTGCCCGGCGTGCAGAGCCGCAACCTGAGCGTCAGCCTGCCCCTGTCCCCCGGGCGGCTGCTGGCCAGCTGCGCGGGGGTGTATGCCGTACTGCGGGCCCTGCTGTACTGCTTTGGCCGCAGCGGCGCGCCCAGCGTGCCCGCCACGCTGGAGGTGGCCGGAGTGCAGCTGCCGGTACAGGCCTTCCACGACACCGGCTTTGCCCTGCAGGAGCCGTTGAGCGGCAAGGCCGTGGTGCTGGTGCAGTACCCGGCCGTGCGGCACCGCCTGCCGCAGGCGGCCCGGCAGTATCTCGATGGCTGGTTTGCCCACAGCACAGCCCCGCCCCCGCCGGAGCTGGGGGTGCATCTGGTGCCCTGCCGCAGCATCCACGGCCAGAGCATGCTGCCTGCCCTGCCCGCTGCCCTGCAGTTGGGCAAAGACCGCGCAGGCGGGCTGCTGGCGGCGTTCTGCTGCCCCACGCCGCCGGACCCTGCATGGGAGCTGCTGTACGGCGAGGATGCGGCACAGCTGCTCTTATAATACTTATTATAGGGAGGACTGCTCATGTTCCAGTTTTTGCGGCAGCTCTGGCACCGCCTGTGTGCGCGGCTGCGGTTTTGCGGCGGCGTGCAGTATCTGGCCGGCACCGCCAGCCTGCCCTCTCCCCTCTCCCCCGCCGAGGAAAAAGCCCTGCTGGCCCGCATGGCCGCCGGAGAGGCAGACGCCCGCGATGCGCTCATCCTGCACAATCTGCGGCTGGTGGTGTACCTTGCCAAAAAGTACGAGAACAGCGGTGTGCCCGCCGAGGACCTGATCAGCATCGGCACCATCGGGCTGATCAAGGCCGTGAACACCTTCACGCCGGAACGCAGCATCAAGCTGGCCACCTACGCCAGCCGCTGCATCGGCAACGAGATCCTGATGTACCTGCGCAAGACCTCCAACCGCCGTCAGGAGGCCAGCCTTGACGAGCCGCTGAATGTGGACGGCGACGGCAACGAGCTGCTGCTGTCGGACATCCTCGGCAGCGACGAGAACATGGTGGGCCAACAGCTGGAGCAGGACGCCGAGCGCGCCGGTCTGCGCCGCGCCGTGAGCAGCCTTTCGGCCCGGGAGCGCCGGATCATGGAGCTGCGCTTCGGCCTGACCGACGGCGTGGAACGCACCCAGAAGGAAGCCGCCGACGCCCTGGGCATCAGCCAGAGCTACATCTCCCGGCTGGAAAAGCGCATCATCCAGACCCTGAAGCTCCAACTGGAAGGGCAATAAAAAAGCGCGGCCTTGTCCTTGACAAACCGCGTGGAATCGTCTATACTGAAAATACAAAAGGCGCTGGCCCATACAAACGACTAGCTCCTTACCAGATTGATCAGAAGAAATGACCGCTCAGTTGGGGAACTGTGAGGCGGTCATTTTTTCTTTTTATCATCACTGTGCGAGACAGTCCATGTGATCTGAAATGTAACGTAGATTGCTCCGCCAAGCAGCGAAAGCAGCATTACGACCTGTTCAAACGTCATGGTGCATCCCCCCTTTCCGCCCTTGGGCGTCCGGGGGAGGCCGAGATTTCAAGAAAAAATTCGCTCCACCGGGCACTCAGGTGCCGGCAAGGAGCTCAGCCGCCTGCATTTGTGGGACGCAGCGCCTCGTGGCAGCCTTGCGGCTGCGTTTAAAGCATACCATAATTATGTGCCAATTGCAATTGCGGCTTTTTTGCACGCTCATCCGGCTGCCGGGTGGGCGTGTAATTTTTTCCACGCATAGTGGTTTGCCCCTGCGGCCATACTCCCGGTGAACTTCAAAACAGACCGGGGGCGTTTGGATGTACAATAAGGTGGAACTGTGCGGCGTGAACACGGCGCAGCTTCCTGTTTTGTCCGAAAGCGAAAAGCGGCAGCTGCTCCTGCAGGCCCACGCCGGGGATGCAGGAGCACGGGAACGCATGGTGGAAGGCAACCTGCGGCTGGTGCTGAGCGTGGTGCAGCGCTTTGCCCAGCGGGGCGAAAACCTCGACGACCTGTTTCAGGTGGGGTGCATCGGGCTCATCAAAGCCATCGACAACTTTGACCCTGCCCAGCCGGTGCGGTTTTCCACCTACGGCGTGCCCATGATCATCGGCGAGATTCGACGCTTTTTGCGGGATAACAATGCCCTGCGGGTAAGCCGCAGCCTGCGCGATACCGCCTACCGGGCCATGCAGGCCCGCGAAACGCTGGAGAAGCAGCTGGGCCGGGAACCCACCATGGACGAGATCGCCGGGGAGGCAGGCCTGTCCCGCCGGGAGGTGACCGCGGCACTGGAATCGGTGGTAGAGCCGGTGAGCCTGGAAGAGCCGGTGTATACCGACGGCGGCGATGCCATGTACCTCATCGACCAGGTGCGCGACCCGGATGGCGAGGACAGCTGGATCAGCGGGCTGCAGTTCCGGCAGACCGTGGCCGGGCTGACCCCGCGCGAAAAGCGGATCATGGAGCTGCGCTATCTCCGGGGCAAGACTCAGATGGAGGTGGCGCAGGAGATCGGCATCAGTCAGGCACAGGTGTCCCGGCTGGAAAAAGGTGCCTTGAATCAGTTCCGGGCCGGGCACTGAACACAGCAGCGCCCCTGCTCCGTCCATCCGGCGGCGTGCAGGGGCGCTGCGCTTCTATTTACGGTATTTTCGGCGGGTGGCAGCACCGCCGCGCAGATGCCGTTCGGCTTTGTTGCGTGCCAACACCGCCCGCACCTGTGCCGACAGCCCCGGGCTGACCCGGACCAGCCGCACCGAAACGTCCTTGTGCACGGTGGACTTGCTGCACCCAAACGCTGCAGCCGCAGCGCGCACGGTGGCCCCGCGCTCCACGATGTATTCTGCCAGCTGTACCGCCCGCTGTTCCGGATCTGCTCTCATACCCCCACGCCCCCTGTATCGTGCTGCTACAGCCTATGCGCCGGGCCGGGCAATTATGTCGGCAAGGGTTGACTTTTGCCGCCCGGCTGCGCTATACTGGACGCGGACATAAAAACAGGGGCGCCGTAAGGCTGAGATCCGCACTGAGCGGAGTACCCTTTAACCTGATCCGGGCAATGCCGGCGTAGGGAGTTTGCGGAGCTGTCCGGCACCATCAACAAACCTCCATGCGTCTGCTACCGGCAGGCGCATTTTGTTTTTGTGTACTATCGTTCTGAGAAGAGGAATCCCTATGACCAAAACCTATTCCAAGACCCGCATTCTGGTGGAGGGTGCACTGATGATCGCTCTGTCCACCGTTTTGAGCATGATCCAGATCCCGCTCATGCCCCACGGCGGTTCCATCACCCTGTTCAGCATGGTGCCCATTCTGGTAATGAGCTACCGCCACGGCGCAAAGTGGGGCGTCATGACCGCTTTCGTCAACAGCCTGATCCAGCTTGTGCAGGGCCTTGGCAATCTGGCATACTGCCAGACCCTCACGGCACAGGTGGGCTGCGTGCTGCTAGACTACCTTCTGGCCTTCACGGTGCTGGGCTTTGCCTGCCTGATTGCAAAGCCGTTCCGCAGCCGCACCGTGGGTGTCGGTGTCAGCGCCTTTGTGGTGTGCCTGCTGCGCTTTTTGTGCAGCTTTCTGTCCGGTTACATCGTCTGGAAGGACTACGACTACGCTTTCAGCTGGATGACCGAGATCGGCTTTCCCGGCATCTCCAACATGAGCGTGGACGGTCTGTGCTGGCTGTACAGCGCCGTGTACAACGCCACCTACATGCTGCCTGAAGCCATCCTGACCACCGTCCTTGTGGTGATCCTGATCCGTGTCGCCCCGCAGATCTTCGACCGGCAGAACGCCAGAGCGTAAGTTTTTTCGCGATCATTTTTCCCGCCGGGAAGGGCATTTCCCCGGCGGGAATTTTTTTGCAGAAAATCCCAAAAAAGCTGTTGACAATCTCCCTTTTGGCTGGTATAATTACACACGCCGTCAGGAATACGATGGCAAAACACCAGCTCATGGGGGATTAGCTCAGCTGGGAGAGCGCTTGCATGGCATGCAAGAGGTCAGCGGTTCGATCCCGCTATTCTCCACCAATCAAGAGCAAAACGAACACGAAGTCACCATTCAAATGGTAGGCAACGTGTTCGTTTTGTTTTGTGAACTTCCCTGCGTGACCACATCGTAAAACATAAAACGAAAAATCCCCCTACGCTGACCCGGTTCAAAGGTCAATGCAGGGGGATTTTGCTGTAAAATCAAGAGCGGAACCAGATTGATGCTGCTCTCTACAAAACTGGAATGAACGCATTCCGAAGAGGCCCGCTTTTTAAGTCTATGCTGAATTTGCAGCTCAGAAGTTTCATCCTTGTTATCTTTTCTTATAAATCATCGTTTTTGCATGAATCATCATTTATTCACAGAGCTTTGTTCTGCCGATGCACAAAGTGCCGCCCGGGGCCGGACATCCTCACTTTTGCTTGACATTTTCTGCCGGAACCGTTATGTTGGTACTGACAGCTGAATCATCCGTTCCGCCGCGAACCAGCTGCCTGCGTTGTAAGGAGATTAAAAAGATGAAATTGATCCGCACTGTTGACGCGGCAGGGCAGGTGCTCTGCCACGATATCACCCAGATCATCCCGGGCGAGTTCAAGGGCCCGCGCTTCCGCAAGGGGCACATCGTCCAGCCCGAGGACATCCCGGTGCTGCTGTCCATCGGCAAAGAAAACCTCTATGTCTGGGAAAAGCGCCCCGGCATCCTGCATGAGGACGAGGCAGCGGCCCTGCTGTACAAAGCTGCTGCCGGCAAAAACATCCACGGCACCGAACCGAAAGAGGGCAAGATCGAGCTGATCGCCGACTGCGACGGCCTGCTCAAGATCGACCGCGCCGCATTGCTGGCTGTGAACCGCACGCCCCAGATGATGATCGCCACCATCCACGGTGATATGCCCGTGAAAAAAGGCCAGAAGCTGGCCGGCACCCGCATCATCCCGCTGGTGATCGAGCAGGAAAAGATGGACGCCATGCAGGCCGCTGCCGGGCCGGACCCCATCCTGAACGTGCTGCCCTTCCGTGCGAAGAAGTTTGCCGTCATCCCCACCGGCAGCGAGGTGTTCAAGGGCCGCATCGAGGACAAATTCACCCCGATTTTGCAAAACAAGCTGGCCGAATATGGCTGTGAGATGACCTTCCGCAAGGTCTGCGATGATGACCCGGCGGGCATCACGGCCGCCATTCTGGAGGCAAAAGACGCAGGTTGTGAGCTGATCTTCACCACCGGCGGCATGAGCGTGGACCCCGACGACCGCACCCCGCTGGCCATTAAAAACACCGGTGCCGACATCATCAGCTACGGCGCGCCGGTGCTGCCGGGTGCCATGTTCCTGGTCAGCTATCTGGACGGGGTACCCGTGTGCGGCCTGCCCGGCTGTGTGATGTACGCCAAGCGAACGATTTTTGACCTGCTGCTGCCCCGCCTGCTGGCCGATGCCCCCATCACCGCCGAGGACATTGCCCGGCTGGGCGAGGGCGGGCTGTGCCTGGGCTGTGCGGAATGCCACTGGCCCAACTGCGGCTTTGGCCATTGCTGAGAAACCCTCTCCGTCTCGCTGTCGAACGGCAGGGAGTTTTGCAATAGAGCGTAATAAGGACAAGAAATAAATGAGTGAAAATAATCTGACCCATTTTGATGCCGCCGGAAATGCCGTGATGGTGGATGTGAGCGGCAAACCGGTCACCGCCCGGGAGGCTACGGCCCGGGGCATCCTTACCATGAACGCCGAAGCCTTTGCCGCCGTGCAGAGCGGCACGGTGAAAAAGGGCGACGTGCTGGGCGTGGCCCGCATTGCCGGCATTATGGCCGCCAAACGCACCAGCGAGCTGATCCCGCTGTGCCATCCCCTGCCGCTGACCAAGGTATGCGTGGATTTTGAACTGCTGCCCGAACAACAGGCCGTGGAAGCCCGCTGCACGGTCAAAACCAGCGGCGTCACCGGCGTGGAGATGGAAGCCCTGACCGGCGTTTCCACAGCCCTGCTGACCATCTACGACATGTGCAAAGCTGTGGACAAGGGCATGGAGCTGAGCGGCATCCATCTGGTGGAAAAGACCGGCGGCAAGAGCGGCCATTACATCCGGTCGGAGGGCGGCTATGTTTGATTCCTGCCGCCGGGATATCCACTACCTGCGCCTGTCGGTCACCGACCGCTGCAACCTGCGCTGCCGGTACTGTATGCCGGACGGCGCAAAAATACCGGAGCACGAAGAAGTGCTGACCCATGATGAATTTCTGCGTCTGGCCGCGCTGTTTGCGCAGTGCGGCATCGACACGGTGCGGGTGACCGGTGGCGAACCGTTGGTGCGCAAGAGTGTGGCACAGCTGGTGGCCGGGCTGAAAGCAACGCCCGGCATCCGTCATGTCAGCATGACCACCAACGGCACTCTGCTGGCGCAGCAGCTGCCCGCTTTACTGGACGCGGGCCTTGACAGCGTGAACATCAGTCTGGACACGCTGGACCCGGCGGTGTTCCGGCACATCACCGCCCGGGACGAATTCGCCGCCGTGCAGGCGGGCCTGCGCGCCGCATTGGAAAGTCCCCTGCCGGTCAAGCTCAACTGTGTGCCGCAAGTGGGCGTCAACGAGGGCGAACTGGAGGCGATTGCAGCGCTGGCCCGGGACAACGATCTGCAGGTGCGGTTCATTGAGATGATGCCCATCGGCTACGGCGCGGCCATGCCCTGCATCTCCGGCCCGGAGCTGCGGGCGCGGTTTGCCAACCGCTGGCCGGAACTGCATCCCGTGGAAGGCACCTCCTTTGGCAATGGCCCTGCCGTCTATTATACCGTGCCCGGCTGGAAGGGCAGCATTGGCTTCATTGCCGCCGTGCACGGCAAATTCTGCGCCTCCTGCAACAGGGTACGGCTGACGAGTCAGGGCTTTCTGCGTCCCTGCCTTGCCAGTGAGACCGGGTGTGACCTGCGTGCTCTGCTGCGCGGCGGGGCCGACGACGCCCGGCTGCGGACGGCCATCCGGGAGACCATCTGGTCCAAACCCCGGGAGCATCATTTTGAGGACCGGTGCATGCCCGCGACACGCGGCATGTACCGCATCGGAGGATAACATTTTATGGGTAAAATTCTGGCCATCTGCACAAGCCCCCGGCGCGGCACCGTCAAGACCGAGGTGCCCAGCGCCGTGCTCACCCCGGAATGGGGCATCGTGGGCGACGCCCACGGCGGCAATTGGCACCGCCAGGTCAGTATGTTGAGCGCTGAAAAGATCGAAGCCTTCCGCAAAAAGGTCTGGGTGGACTACGGTGCCTTTGGCGAAAACCTGGTCGTCGAGGGGTTTGACTTCCGCACCCTTCCGGTCACCAGCCGGTTTGCCATCGGAGACGTGGTACTGGAGATGACCCAGATCGGCAAGGAATGCCACAACGACTGTGTCATCAAGCAGCAGACCGGCGAATGCATCATGCCGCGGGAGGGCGTGTTTGCCCGGGTAATTGCCGGCGGCGAGATCCGTGTGGGCGACGAAGTGACCCTGCTGCCCCCGCCGGAGAATCCGCCCCTGCGGGCTGCCGTCATTACCCTTTCCGACAAGGGCAGCCGCGGTGAACGGGAGGACAAAAGCGGCCCGCTCATCGTCAAAATGCTCGCCGCCGCAGGCTACAAGGTGGAAGAGACACTGCTTCTGCCCGACGAGGCAGCTGCCCTGAAAGCCCAGCTCATCCGGCTGGCCGACGGCCGTCAGGTCAACCTGATCCTCACCACCGGCGGCACCGGCTTTTCGCCCCGGGATATCACCCCGGAGGCCACCCTTGCCGTGGCCGACCGCAACGCGCCCGGCATCGCCGAGGCCATGCGGTATCACAGCCTGAACATCACCCCGCGCGGGATGCTCAGCCGTGCAGCCAGCGTCCTCCGCGGCAAAACGCTCATCGTCAACCTGCCGGGCAGCCCCAAAGCTGTGCAGGAAAATCTGGAGTATATCCTGCCCAGTCTGGAACATGGGTTGCGCATCGCCGCCGGTCTGGACGGTGAATGTGCACGCCATTGACGTTTCAAAAAAGCAATACTATGCATCGGTCATCTCTCAATTTTGACCGATGTGCGCAGAAATTTTGGCCGGTTTTCCGCTTGACGGACCGGCCTGTTTTTTGTATTCTATTCCTTGGAATTCTTTTATCCCGGTGGGCGGCACCGCATCCTGTACCGTATCGTGCAAAATCATTTCTTTCAAAGAACAGGAGAATAAGCCATGAACCTGAACAAGATTTCCCGCCGGAACTTTCTGTGTGCGGTCGGTCTGACCACCGCCGCTGCCCTGACTGCCTGCGGCAGCTCCGCTTCCAGCGCGGCCGCATCCTCTGCCGCCGCTTCCTCCGGAGCCGCTGCAGAACCGGTGGAGCTCATCGTCTTTGCCGCCGCCTCCCTCACTGAGACCCTGACCGCCATCGGCGAAACGTACCCGGCAGAGAACCCGGGCGTGACCTTCCGGTTCAACTTTGATTCCTCCGGCACCCTCAAGACCCAGATCCAGGAAGGTGCCGACTGCGACGTGTTCATTTCGGCCGGTCAAAAGCAGATGAACCAGCTGGACAGCACCGCTTCTGCGGATGTAAACACCGAAGGGCTGGACTTTGTGGACAGCGACAGCCGCGTGGACCTGCTGGAAAACAAGGTGGTGCTCTGCGTGCCGGAGGGCAGCGACAAGGGCATCGACAGCTTTGACGCCCTGGCCGAGCACCTGAAGGCCGAGGACATCCTCTTCTGCATGGGCAACAGCGATGTGCCGGTGGGCCAGTACACCCAGAAAATTCTGGCCTATTATGATCTGGACGAGGCCGCTCTGGCTGCCGCCGGGGTCATCACCTACGGTTCCAATGTCAAGGAGGTGACCACGCAGGTCACCGAGGGCAGCGTGGATGCCGGTGTGGTCTACTGCACCGACGCCTACAGCGCCGGTCTGACCCCGGTGGACGAGGCCACCAAGGAGATGTGCGGTCAGGTCATCTACCCTGCCGCCGTGATGAAAGCCGCTCCCCATGCCGACGCCGCCAAGGCTTTCCTCGCCTATCTGCAGACCGAAGAGGCCATGACGGTGTTCGAGGGCGTCGGCTTCAGCGCTGTGGCGCAGTAAAACGGTGCAAATCGGAAACAAATCCAGCATACCCGGCGCATCCCTGCAAATCAACCGTGCTTTTGTAAAATCCTGTAAAGTTCCCCGCGCAGGTCATTCCAGCTTTATCTTGCAGTCCACTCAGCTGCCGATTAGGATCAGCACCACGATCACGGCAATGGCGATCAGGCAGCCGCATCCGCCGCCATCTCCCCCGCCGCCACCGTGATTTCCGCCTCCGCCGCCGGACGAGCCGCCAAAGTTGCGGTTAAAGGCCGTCATGTACTGGGCATAGCCTGTGGAACCTTTGCCGAAATAGCCGTAATCATCGTTTGCCATTGCTGTTTCCTCCAACCTCTTTTTTACACCTTTTACCTGACCTTCACTTTTGCAATCAAGGCTTTGTCTGGCCCCATTCTACAAAATACGGTGTCCCATAAATATCTCTTTCACGCATTTTCCGGGACAAATGCACTATTTTTTGCGGTGTTCCCGCGGGGTCAGGCCAAAGTGCGCCTTGAATGCCCGGTTGAAATAGGAGAGGTTCTCGAACCCGCAGCGGGAAGCGATGCTCAGCACCGTGTCATCCGTTGTGTGCAGGGCTTCGGCAGCGGCATTGAGCCGGTATTCCTTGAGAAAAGCAATGAAGCTCTGCCCGGTCATCTGCCGGAACCACCGCATAAAATGGCTCTCGCTGCAAGGCACCAGCTGTGCTGCATCGGAGATATGCACCTCTTCGCCATAATGGTCCGCCACCCATTGCAAAATCTTTTTCAATCGCCGGGAGTCGGCGGTCTCCATCGGCGGCAGGTTCTTCCCCTGTGCAATGAGCAGCGCCAGAAAGCGCAGCAATGCCCCTTTGATAAACAGCTCATAGCCCGGCTCCTTGGCACGGTTCACATCCTCGGTCTCCCGCAGGCAGGCGGCGGCACGAGCATAACATGGCTCGTCCGGGGTCAGGCGCTGGGTCAGCGACAGCCGCCCACTTTGCAGCGGCAACAGGTATTTTTCGGCGCAGAGGTCTCCCGCGCCGCCCAGCAGTTCCAAATCAAAGATGATGTTCTCATATTCCATGGAACAGCCCTCCTTCTGCCGCAGGGCATGGAGTGTCCCCGGCGAAAAGACAAAGATATCCCCTGTATGCGCCGGATAGGCCGCTGTGCCCATCTGCACAAGGCCGCTGCCGCGCTTGACAAAGACCAGCTCCATGCTGTCCTGCCAGTGCAGTGCCACCTGCGGGAAGTCCCTCGGGATGGTGCAGGGATAGATGTTGAATGGAAAACGCACGGCACCGTGTTGCTTTGTTTCCTGCAAAAAAGATGGATTTCCCATGTCTGTTTCCTCCTGATGATAGGATTGTATCACAATTTGCACTGTTTAGGCAAGATTTCGCACGTTTTGTGTGGTATATCTTGAGACACAGATGTCAAACCTGCTTTCCGTATCAAGGGAGGATCCTGTTATGAACTTTACCGAAACCTTACAAAGCCTTACCGGCAAACCTCTTTCTGCCTGCACGAATCAGGAACTGTATCTTGCCCTGCTGGAACTTGTCCGGCGCAAGAGTGCTGACCGTGTGCAGCCGGTGACCGGCCGTAAGCTCTATTATATCAGCGCCGAATTTCTCATCGGCAAGCTGCTGTCCAACAACCTCATCAATCTGGGTTTGTACGACGAAGCCCGCGATGCATTGACTGCTGCCGGGAAGAACCTTGCAGACATCGAAGAAGTAGAGCCGGAGCCGTCTCTCGGCAACGGCGGTCTGGGCCGTCTGGCCGCCTGCTTCCTCGACTCGCTGGCAACGCTGAACCTGCCCGGCGACGGCGTGGGCCTGCGGTATCACTTCGGCCTGTTCCGGCAGTCTTTTGAGGACGGTGTCCAGAATGAGAAGCCCGACCCGTGGCTCACCGCCCACAGCTGGGCCGAAAAGACCGATATCACCTATCCGGTCCAGCTGGCCGGCAAGGAATACACCGCCCGCCTGTACAAGCTGGCCGTCACCGGTTACGAGGGCCGCACCAATACCCTGAACCTGTTCGACCTCGACACCATCGACGAGAGCATCGTCCACGACGGCATCGCCTTCGACAAAACTGCCATTGACAAAAACCTGACGCTGTTCCTCTACCCCGACGATTCCGACGAAGCAGGCCGCCGTCTGCGGGTCTACCAGCAGTATCTGATGGTCTCTGCCGGTGCCCAGCTCATTCTGGCCGAGTGCGCCGCCCGGGGCTGCAACTACCACGACCTGGCCGATTATGCCGCCATCCAGATCAACGACACGCACCCCAGCATGGTCATCCCGGAGCTGATCCGTCTGCTGGGTGAAAAAGGCATTGATTTTGACGAAGCCGTGGAGATTGTTACCAAGACCTGCGCCTACACCAATCACACCATTCTGGCCGAAGCACTGGAAAAGTGGCCCCGTTCCTATCTGGATGCCGTGGTGCCCCAGCTGATGCCCATCATTGAGAAGCTGGATGCACTGGCCCGCACCCGCACCGAGGACGAAGGTCTTGCCATCATCGACAAGGACGACCGGGTGCACATGGCACACATGGATATCCACTTCACCCACTCCACCAACGGTGTGGCCGCCCTGCACACCGAGATTTTGAAAAACTCCGAGCTGCACGGTTTTTACGAGCTGTACCCGGAAAAATTCAACAACAAGACCAACGGCATCACCTTCCGCCGCTGGCTGCTGGAATGCGACCCGGCCCTGACCGCTGAGCTGGAACAGCACATCGGCTCCGGCTTCCGCAAGGATGCCGCCGAACTGGAAAAGCTGCTGGCCTTTGCGGAGGACGAGACGGTGCTGAACGAGCTGACCGCCGTGAAGAAGGCCAACAAACAGGCCCTTGCCGACTGGCTGCTGCATACGCAGAATGTCACCGTAAACACCGATGCCGTGTTTGATATCCAGTCCAAACGTCTGCATGAGTACAAGCGTCAGCAGCTCAATCTGCTCTATCTCATCCACCAGTATCACGAGATCAAGGCAGGCCATCTGCCCGCCGTACCGCTGGTAAGCATCTTTGGTGCCAAGGCTGCGCCCGCCTACACGATCGCCAAGGACATCATCCACGCCCTGTTGACCCTTTCCAAGGTCATTGCGGCAGACCCGGAAGTGTCCAAGTGGTTACAGGTCGTGTTCATTGAGAACTACAACGTTACCGCTGCTGAAAAGCTGATCCCGGCCTGCGACCTGTCCGAGCAGATCAGCCTTGCCTCCAAGGAGGCTTCCGGCACCGGCAACATGAAGTTTATGTTGAACGGTGCGCTGACCCTCGGCACCATGGACGGTGCCAACGTGGAGATCTGCCAGCAGGTGGGCGAAGAGAACATCTATATCTTCGGCCAGACTTCCGATCAGGTCATCCACCGCTACGCCGCCGGGGATTACTGCGCGGCTCAGTGGTACGAGGGCGATGCCAACATCCGCCGTGCCATCGACTTCTTGACTGGGCCGGAGATGCTGGCCGCAGGCCACGCCGAGAACCTGACCCGCCTGCACGACGAGCTTATCCACAAGGACTGGTTCCAGACCCTGCCGGACTTCAACGCCTATGTGGTACGCAAGGGGCAGGCCCTGAACGATTACGCCTGTGACCCGCTGGGCTGGCGCAAAAAGTGCCTGGTGAACATCGCCAAGGCAGGCTTCTTCTCCAGTGACCGCACCATTGGCGAATACGACCGCGACATCTGGCATCTGGGGCAGTAACCATTATTTCTTAGCGTTTCACGATCCTTTTCTCCGCCTCTTTGCTTTCCCGGCAGGTTCTGCCGGGCGGCTCGGGAGCCTGCAAGTTTCACAATTTCACACCGAGATCTGGCCGGTCTGCCACTTGACGGACCGGCCTGTTTTTTGTATCTTATTCTTCGGGATCTTTTTATCCCGGTGGGCGGCACCGCATCCTGTACCGTATTGCACGACCCGCATCCATTTCAAAAGACAGGAGAACAAACCATGAAACAACACAAGATTTCCCGCCGGAACGTTCTTTGCGCAGCCGGTCTGCAGCCCGAAAAATTCTATGAGAGCGTCGGTTTCAGCGCTGTGGCGCAGTAAGGACGAGCGATGGACTGGTATCCGCTTTGGAACAGCCTGCGCATCGCGCTCATCAGCTGCGCAGCCGTGTTCTTTCTCGGCATTTTTGCCGCCTATTACATTGCCCGGCTGCCCCGGGCCGTCAAGGGCGTGCTGGACGTGGTGCTCACCCTGCCCATGGTACTGCCGCCCACGGTGGTGGGTTATTTCCTGCTGCTTCTCTTCGGGGCAAAGCGGCCGCTGGGCATCTTCTTTCTGGAACACTTTGGCGTGAAGCTGGTCATGAACTGGTACAGCGCCATTTTCGCTTCCATTGTGGTGGCTTTTCCGCTGATGTACCGCACCGCCCGGGGTGCCTTTGAGAGCTTTGACGAAACGCTGGCCTGGTCGGCCCAGACCCTGGGACAGTCCAACACCTGGATCTTCTGGCGGGTGCGGATGCCCTACTGTCGGCAAGGCATTCTGGCAGGCACCGTGCTGGCCTTTGCCCGTGCCCTGGGCGAATACGGCGCCACCAGCATGATCGCGGGCTATACCCCCGGCAAGACCGCCACCATTGCCACCACGGTGTATCAGCTCTGGCGCACCAATGACGAAGCCGGGGCCCTGCGCTGGGTGCTAGTGGACATCGTCATTTCAGCGGTGGTTCTGCTGGCCGTGAACCTGCTGGAAAAGCAGCAGAAAGCAGGTGGACGCGCATGAGCCTGGAAGTGAACATTGAAAAGAAGCTGGATGGCTTCACCCTGCGGGCTGCCTTTTCTGCCGGAAACACCCCCACTGCCCTGCTGGGCGCTTCCGGCTGCGGCAAAAGCATGACCCTGCGCTGCATTGCCGGCATCGTGAAGCCGGACAAAGGCCGCATCGTGCTGGACGGGCGGGTACTGTTTGACAGTGAACAGCACATCGACCTGCCGCCTCAGCAGCGGGGCGCAGGACTGCTGTTCCAGAATTACGCCCTCTTCCCGAATATGACGGTGGAACAGAACATTCTCTGCGGCCTGAAAGCCGAAAAAGACCGCGCTGCCCGGCAGGCGCGCTGCGCCGAACTGCTGCGGGCCATGCGGCTGGAGCCGCTGGCAAAGCGGTACCCGGCCCAGCTCTCCGGCGGGCAGCAGCAGCGCACCGCACTGGCCCGCATCCTTGCCGGGCGGCCGCGCATCCTGATGCTGGACGAGCCCTTCAGCGCGCTGGACAGTTACCTGCGCGAGGCTGTGGAAAGCGAAGTGGGCAGTCTGCTGGCCGGGTTTGACGGCACCGCGCTTCTGGTCACCCACAACCGGGACGAAGCCTACCGCCTTTGCCCGGAAATGGTGGTACTGGACAGCGGCCGGGTGCTGCGCTCCGGCCACACCCGGGACGTCTTTGCGGACCCGCGCAGCATCACGGCAGCCCGGCTCACCGGCTGCAAGAACATTCTGCCTTGCACCCGGCTGGACGCGCACGCGGTGCGTCTGACCGGCTGGGATGTGCCGCTGCAGCTGGCCTTGCCGGTGCCGGAAGGCTGCACCGCCGTGGGCATCCGCGCCCACGACTTTGTGCCCTGCGACGCCGGAGCACCGAACGCCTTACCGGTAGCAGCCCTTTCTTCCAGTGAAAATCCCTTTGACTGGAACCTCATCTGTACCGCTCCGGACGGCACGGCCCGCCTGTGGTGGAAGGTAAGCAAATCCACCCTTTTCTCCCCCGCTCCGGTGCCGCCGCATTTCCTGTGCGCTGCACCGGAAAGTATCATGCCCCTGACCAACTGAGCTGCATCTTTGACAAAGCCCCGCCCGGTGCTTGTACCGCACCGCAAATTCTGCTATACTAAAAATAGTGCATTTTGCAAAATCAGGGAGCATTGCGGCTCCCATTGGGGATGGGAACATGAGCGAAATAACGATCCGGCCCATGGTGCCGGAGGACTGGGACGATGTGGCCCGGATCTATCTGGAAGGCATTGCCACCGAGCACGCCACCTTCCAGACCGACTGTCCGCCCTATGCTGCGTGGGACGCTTCCCACACCAAAGAGTGTCGGCTGGTCATTCTGGCCGACGGCGTGCTGGCCGGGTGGGCTGCCCTGCACCGGGTAGATCCCCGCTGGTGCTACCGGGGCGTGGCCGAGGTGAGCATTTATGTGGGCGAACGCTTCCGTGGGAAGGGACTGGGCTCCCAGCTCCTGAACGCTCTGTGCGCTGACGCCGAGAAGGCAGGCTACTGGACCCTGCAGTCCACCGTGCTGCAGGACAACACGGCCAGCCGCGCCCTGCATACGAAATGCGGGTTCCGTCTGGTAGGGCGACGGGAGCGCATCGCCCGCGACTGCCACGGCCGCTGGCTGGACACCTACCTGATGGAGCGCCGTGCCAAAGCCGATGAGCCGGAGGGCATCAAAAAACTGTAACGCCCCCCGCCCGGGCTGCTGATTTCAGGACAAAACGAAAGTCCCTGTGAACGCTAAGGTTCACAGGGACTTTTGTTTTGCTCGTTTCAGATTTTACAGAACTTCTCGTTATGCCCAGTTCATCCGGCCATAGCGGGTGGTGATACTGCAAATTTCTTTTTGCAGCCTTGGGGTCAGCTGGCTCTTTTTTAGCCGCCAGCGCCAGTTCTCGCCTACGGTGGAGGGTTTATTGATACGGGCGGAATTGTCCAGCCCCAGCCAGTCCTGCATGGGGATGATGCAGGTGGCGGCGGCACTGCGGAAGATAAGGGCGATCATGCTCTTATAGAGCTGTGCTTCCGGCGTGGCATAATCGCACAGATAATCCCGCACCAGTGCACGTTCGGCAGAGGTGATGGTCTGGTACCACGACACCAGTGTTTCGTTGTCGTGGGTGCCGGTGTAGGCCACGCTGTTCACCGGGTAATTATGGGGCAGGTAATCGCTGGCACTGCCGGTGTCACGGGAGTCGAAGGCAAATTCCAGCACCTTCATGCCGGGGAAGCCGCTGTCCCGCACCAGCTGCCGGACAGTCTCGCTCATATAGCCCAGATCCTCGGCAATGATCTCCCGCTTGCCCAGTGCCTGCTCCACCGCACGGAACAGCTCGATGCCAGGGCCTTTTTCCCAGTGGC
>OOCW01000485.1_pt1 | contig 39162 bp, 33 predicted proteins | sample 1671201 | NCBI WGS metagenome assembly OOCW01 (sample SAMN06348132, study PRJEB24527) | human gut metagenome | biome: human gut; feature: ankylosing spondylitis patient; material: feces | host: Homo sapiens | place: China | collected 2015-10
TACCAGTTTACATGTGATTTTTTATTGTATACCCTTAAGCGAAAGCTATACAACTAAGCGTAGTTGATTACAGAACACTTACCAAAATGTGCAATAATATGGTATTATATGGTATTGTATAGTGTTGTACGGTACTAGAGGGTATAGAAAGACGGAATGGGGGAATAATGTTGAGAATTTCAAGCATCCGCAGAAAAAGTATTAGAGTAAAATTACTAATGGACTTTAGTATTACTTTAATTGGAATCTGTGTATTGAATTATTTTTTTATAGGATATTTATATAAGAATGCATTGAATGAAAAAGAAAGCATACGAACCCAAACAATTGCAAATATGACTGTTTTAGAAATTCAATTAATGATTGAAAATGCAAATAACACATTAAGAAATATAACTAAACTTGAATTTCTACAAGATGATAGTTTGTCAATAAAACATAAAATAAATGAACTGCAAAAATATAAATCTGATTTGTGTGATATTGGAATTGTTGGCATGGATGGTATAGGGACTATGGCTAGCGGAGCTGATTTCTCTATTAAAACAAAGTGTGTATGGGATGATGCTTCCAATTGGGAAGAAAATAAATTAGATGTAGTTACATATAAAGATGAATCGTATTTAGCGGTGTTAAAGCCAGTTAAAAGTGAAGATGGAGAAATTAAATTCATAGTAGCAGGTGTGCATAATATAAAGGATACTTTTGAACAAATCATACAGGTTAGTGGAGGAGAAGCCTGTTTTATTGCAAGTATTGATGGGCAAGTTATAGGTGGCGTAAGACATAATGACCAAATTAAAAAAGTACATTTACGTGTACCAGAAGTAAGGAAGTTATTTAAAAAAGACATGACAGATGATCAGTACTACGTAATTGAAATAGAGGGTGGAAAATATGTAATCGATTTATCTGAAGTAAAATATAGGCTCGTTGCGGATACTGGTTTGATTGCAGGAACAGTTAATAATAAAAATCTAGTTAGTAAAGAAATAAAGAAACTAAATATTATAATCGGGCTAGGAATAATTATTATTATGAGTGTTGGATTAATAATAGTATATTTAAATACCGAATCTATAATGAAGCATATGCGATATATTATAAATTATTTAGGGGACAATATAAAAAATGAATTTAAGGACTCTGTACCTAGAGAATTTTTAGAAAGAGAAGATGAAATAGGTGCACTAGCTAGAGAAATAAAAAAACTGGAAGAAGAAATGAACGAAACACTAGGAGCTATTAAAGAAAGCATTACATATATTAATAATCTAAATGATAGTGTAAATAACATAAATACAAAAGAATAAATTCCAATAAAAAACTAGAGTATATAGGAGGCTTGTCCTAATACTCTAGTTTTTTTATAAATAGAAAATAATTAACTCCTTAAAAGTTGAAGGACATTATTAGGCATACTATTAGCCTGTGCAAGTAATGTCATATCAACTTGAACTAATATGTTGTTCTTAGAGAATTCCATCATTTCTTTAGCCATATCTGCATCACGAATACGACTTTCTGCAGCAGTTAAGTTTTCTACTGTATTCATTAAATTGTTATAGGTATGTTCTAAACGATTTTGAAGTGCACCAAGATGACCACGTATAGTAGAAACCTTTTCGATAGCATTTTTTACACTATTTGTGTCTGGATTAGTAAGGACATCTAATGTATCAATACCTAAGCTCTCAGTACTTAATGTTGGAACATCATAAGTTATTACTTCATCAGCACCCTCGCCTATCTTAAAGTTGATAGCATCTAGCGTAATGGTAGTTGGTGGGATAGAAGGGCCAGGAGCTGGATTAGGGTTTGGATTAGGACTAGGATCTGGATTAGGACTAGGATTTGGGTTAGAACCAGAACCTGGATAAGAACCAGCATCAGCCGTAGCACTAGTACCAGGCGTAATAGCACTACCACCAGAAATGACAGTAATATCAATACCTGTATAGTTGTTGATGACAGCACTTGTATTAGGATTAACTTTAAATAAGTTAATTGTTACTTTATTATCATCTAAAACATCATCGTCACTTAAATCGCCTGTTATGACAGAACCTAATCCAGCTCCTCGCTGAGAAATTAAAGTTCTGGTAAAGTCATAAGCTTCGGTATCATTTTTAAAGTTTGCTACGAAATCAGTAAGAGTTGTATACTTAGTATTTTCTTTAATAACATCATTTAATGAATGACCACTGATTAAAGAAGATAAAATTTTATTAAGACCAGTTGAGATAGTAGAAGCCGTTGCTGGGCCAGCAGAACTACTGACTAAATGACCTAGATAAGTTGTGGCTAAATAACCGGCGCCATAGTTACCAGCATTAGAATTACTACTTAATTGACTTAATGCATTTTTAATTTCATCATTGGAAGATGTTGTAGAGAGATTAATTGAATCACTATTTAACCAATTACCTGGACCAGAAGCTGCTTGAGCAAGGCCTTCAACAAACCAAAGAGGGAATTTTCTAGTAGGCGCATCTGTACCCGTATCTGTTAGGCCGAACATACCTGAAGTAAGTGCTTCATCCATTAAAGCATGTGTCATTTCGTGAGCAATAACAGATTCAAACTCACTACGATTTGTAATCGTGTTTGTAGCAGCATTCCAATCTACAGAAGCCATATTGATACTAAGTGTATAGGTCATATTAATATTATTATTAAGAAGATACCCTTGTATACCACAGCTCACAGAAGCTAATGTATTAGAAGAAGAATCGTTATAGAGCTCCAGACCTATTCCTATAGAAGAATCTGATAGATAACCAAATGCAGGATAAGCAGAAAGTAGTGTTTTAATAGCATTAGGAACAAGTTCAGTTTCTACTTGATTTATAAAATCAGGATCATATCCAGTAGTAGTATTACTACCACTTGGTGTTTGAAGAGTAGTATAATCTGCAACAGATTCGGCAAAGATTAAATTAATTTGAGTTGTAGAAGTTGAAGATTTAAAAACATTTATGCCATTAAATTTAGTAGTACTAGAAATATGATTGATAGCTTCTTTGAGCTGATCAATTTCTGCTTGAATATTCTTTTTATCTGTCTCAGAGTAAGTACCATTAGCTGCTTGTACAGTAAGTTCTTCCATACGAGTGAGCATATCATGAACTTCATCGAGAGAACCTTCTGCTGTTTGAATAAGAGATATACCATCTTGAGCATTTCAACCAGCTTGTCTTAAAGCAGCCAGTTGACCACGCATTCTTTGACTAATACATAAACCAGCAGCGTCATCAGCAGCTGAATTAATACGTAGGCCAGAAGAAAGTCTTTGTATAGATTTAGAAAGCGCATTTTGATGTAAATTAATCTGACCGATTAAATTGAGTGCGCATAAGTTATGATTAATTACTAAGCTATTTGACATTTTATACCTCCTTATAGATTTTAAATAAATTTGATACTATGAGTTTAGTAATATTTATATATCGGGTAATTATTCTGAAAAGTTGATTTATTTAAAATATTTTAGATGAAGTACACGTAGTAAATTGTTTAACTCTATATAGTGCTATTTACAAGAATGTGTTAAATAGCATAAAATATATGCTATCTACAGGAAAATAAGATGGGAAGATAGACAGTGTGAGAATTTTAGAGAGAAGAAAGAAAAGCATTAGAAATAGATTGATTATAGATATTGGATTAATCTTGATAGGAGTTAGTCTTGTAAATTATATATTAGCCCATATGATATATAGCGATATGCTTTATAAGAGTGAAATGGACAAGGCTGAAATTAAAGCAGATGCAGCTATGCAAGCGGCACAAGTTTTAGTTCAAGGGGCTAATGATGTCATGAATAATATTGCAGGTATACGTTGTTTAAGTGATTCAGAAAAAACATTAGAGGACAAAATTCAAGGACTATATGGTTATGCATCTTCTTTTGAAGACATTGCAATAATAGAGGCAGATAATAATGGTAAGAGTTTAAATGGTAGAAGTGTAAATGGTAGAATATTTAATGTAGTAGGAGAGCAGATATTTGAAAGGGCCTTTAATAGAGCACTTAATAGTATTGAAATCTTGGAGTATAAAAATAGTTTATACCTTATGTTTATGAAGCCCATTAGAGCAGAACAGCAATCTATTGCTATAGGTGTCATACCAATAAAAGAATTTCTAGAAGAAATTTTACAAACAAGTCAGGGGCGTATGTGCGTAATAGTGAATCAATCTGGAAGAGGGTTTATAGGTGAAATTAATAAGCAAGGGAATATGGAGATTAGGAAGATAAAAGATAGGATAAGGGTAAAAGAATTCTTACGAAATGATTCAGTATATAATGAAGGGCATAATATTAAACTCAAAGAAACTTACCTTGGTGGAGAATTTAATTTTAATTATGAACTTATAAAAGGTTCACAGTGGTATTTAGGAATTGCCAATGGTACAACGAATGAAACAAAAGATATAACTATGTTTCAATATGCCATGTTAAATGGTATGCTTATTGCAATATTAGTTGGGATTATACTTGTTTACTTCATTGCAAATTCCATTGCTACACGAATGCAACATATCGCTAGATATTTAGGGGATAGTATACAAAATGAGTTCAAAGCTTCTGTTCCTTTAGAATTACTAGATAATGAAGATGAGATCGGTATCATTGCTAAAGAAATGAAATGTTTAGAAGAAGAAGTATTAGGAATGCTATCTAATATTAAAGAAAGCATTGATTACCTAAACGATACAGTAGTAACAATGCAACATAATGAATGTGAAGAAGAATCCCAGTCTAAAGAAAATTAATTAATAATAACTAAGGAGGAAAAATAATGTGTGAGAATTGCATGTACCTAGAGTATAACGATGAAATACGAGAATATGTTTGTAGTATAGAAAGTATTATGGATGAAGATGATATGGCTAGGATGACATATAGTCGCCATAAACATTGTCCATATTATAAAGTAGGGGATGAATATTCTTTAGTACGTAAGCAAATTTAGAGAATATGAGATAAACATAAGACTAAAATAGGATAATAGATGAGAATAAGCTTTATGCAATTGATAAAAATAGGATTACAATGTAGTTAATCAATATAAAAAATAATAGATGATATACTATTAGGAGGGGTTTAAATGAAAAAGAAAATTATTGCAACAATGCTAGTTATGATGATGAGTATGGGGATATTAGGAGGCTGTGGAAATACACAAGAAGCAAACCCTAATGCAAATCAAGTAGAGAATCCAGTGGAAGAGGTAACGCTTCAAGTATTTATTGCAGCCAGTTTAAAAAATGCAATGACTACAATTCAAAAAGATTATAAAGCATTACATCCAGAAGTAGAGCTTGTATTTAATGCAGATAGTTCTGGAACATTACAAACACAGATTGAAGAAGGTGCAAGCTGTGATGTGTTCTTCTCAGCAGCAATGAAACAAATGAATGCATTAACAGAAGAGGGAATGGTAGAAGAAGATACAGAAGAAAAGCTTCTTGAAAATAAGGTTGTACTAATTAAACCAGTGAATGGGGAAACAGAGGTTACAGGATTTGAAAATATTACAGAAGCTTCAAATATTGCATTAGCAGGAGAAGATGTACCAGTGGGTGCATATGCCAGAGAAATCTTCACTAGCTTAGGGAATATAGATGATGTAATGAAAATGGAAATTAACGAAGGGGCCAATGTAACAGCAGTATTAGCAGCTGTAAGTGAAGGAAGTAATGAAGTTGGTGTTGTATATGCCACAGATGCAGCTTCAGTAAAAGATAAGGTGGAAATTATTGCACAAGCACCAGTAGAAGCATTAACCTCACCGGTTATTTATCCAGTAGCTTGTATTAAAAATGAAGAAGCAGGTGAAGCTGAGCATAGTGCTGCTCAAGAATTTGTAAAATATCTTACAACAGATGAAGCTATGAAAGTATTTGAAGAATATGGATTTGTACGCTATAATCCATAGTATATAAATGTTTTTATTAGTATATTAAATAGATTAAAAATAAAAAGGTAGCCCTTGATGTACCTAGTTACACCAAAAGTTTATTTCGGGAGTAGGCTAGGAAATTCAAGGGCTTTAATTGTAAACTTATAGATTAAGTTAAAGTGACTATAAGTAAAATATTGAAGTTATTTACAGATTGTGTATAATTTGTGGATAACATGAGAAGTTAAGGAGATAAGAATGAACGAGTTTTTGCAAAATGTTAACTGGAGTCCCTTGTTTATTTCTTTAAAAGCAGGTATTTTAGCAACTGTAATTGCCTTTTTCTTAGGTATTTTAGCAGCAAGATGGGTAATGAGATTAAGCAGTAAAATGAAGTGGGTTGTAGATGGCATTTTAACATTACCTTTAGTGTTGCCACCTACCGTAGCTGGATTCTTCTTGTTATTACTATTTAGTTTGAAGCGTCCTTTTGGAAAGTATTTGTGGACAACTTGGGGTGTTAAAGTTGTACTTAGTTTCCCGGGATGCGTTATAGCAGCCAGTGTGATAGCCTTTCCTTTGATGTATAGAAATGCCAGAGCGGCCTTTGAGCAAGTGGATGTAAATATGATTTATGCGGCACGTACCCTGGGCATGCCAGAACGAAAAATATTTTGGAAGATAGTTGTGCCTATAGCAGCACCAGGCATTGCTTCGGGGACAGTTCTTGCCTTTGCTAGAGCTTTAGGTGAATATGGTGCAACCTCTATGCTTGCAGGGAATATTTTGGGTAAGACTCAAACAATAGCAGTAGCCATTGCTTCAGAAGTGGCAGCCGGAAATATGGATGTAGCCGGTTTTTGGGTAACTATAATTATAATGATTTCATTTGTAGTTGTATTTATTATCAATATGGTTTCAGGCAAAGGGATGAAGCAAATTAAGAGGTGGTAGGATGAGCATTAAAGTAAATATTCATAAGAAGCTTAAAGGATTTCACTTAGATGTGAATGTTGAAACAAAAGGAAAGAGAATAGGCATATTAGGTGCTTCAGGCTGTGGAAAAAGTATGACACTCAAGGCTATAGCAGGTATTGAAAAGCCTGATAAAGGGTTAATTCAAGTAGGCAATCAGATTCTTTTTGAAAGTAAGAAGCACATTAATTTACCACCTCAAAAGCGAAAAATAGGGTACATGTTTCAAAATTATGCACTCTTTCCACATATGACAGTAGAAGAAAACATTGGTATAGGAATTTATAAAGAAAAAGCAGCTAAAGAAAAAATGATTCAGGAACAAATTAAACGTTTTCATTTAGAAGGGTTAGAAAAGAGAAGGCCTAGTGAACTTTCAGGAGGGCAGCAACAAAGGGTTGCCTTAGCTAGAATTTTCGCATATGAACCAGATATTATTTTGCTAGATGAACCATTTTCAGCTTTAGATAGATTTTTAAAGGATCAGTTAGTTCAAGAACTTCTAGAATTACTTAAAGATTTTAAAGGTGAAATTATCATTGTATCTCATAACAGAGATGAGATTTATACTTTGTGCGATGAACTTATTATTATGGATCAGGGACAACCTTTATTAATAGGTGATACGAAAGAAATTTTTAAAAATCCTCAATGTTTAGAAGCTGCAAAGCTTACCGGATGTAAAAACATATCACCTATTAAAAAACTTAGTAGTCATGAGCTTTTAGCTACTAACTGGAATGTGAAGTTACAGGTTGCTGAAGAGATTTCAGATGAGATTAAGTATGTAGGAATTCGTGCACATGATATTAAAGAAATACATGATGATGAAGAAGAGTATTCAAATGAAAGACTTAAGAATATAGTAGAAGTAGAAGTGCTACAAACCTTAGAATATCCTTTTGAAATGCAATATATTTTAAAGAATAGTAAGGCCATAGAGGGTATATGGTATAAGACGCCTAAAAGTGAAAAAAGTTTGGCAAAGGGGCTCAGAATACAGTTGCCTGTAGAGGCATTAATGTTATTAAAGTAATAGGTTGAAAAGTATTGACAGAAAGTTCTGTAAGTAGTAGTATGAAATAAATATTAGGGAGTAGTTCACACCAAATATGGTGTTATATAAGTCGTCATGACGCTGAGAAGCCGGCTTATATACTGAAATAAGAACGAGACTTTTATTGCATTTTAAGTGCAATAAAAGTCTCGTTTTTTTATATTCAAATACACCTTAATATAATATTTAAGATTTCTAAGAGAGGGGAATTTTTATGATGTATGTGATGTTAGTGATTGGATTCTTTTTACTTGTGAAAGGGGCAGACTTTTTTGTAGAAGGTAGTTCTTCAGTAGCAAGAATGCTGAAGATTCCTTCCGTAGTTATAGGACTTACAATTGTAGCAATGGGAACCAGTGCACCAGAGGCAGCAGTAAGTATTACAGCTGGTCTCTCAGGTAATAATGACATTGCACTTAGTAATGTCATCGGTTCAAACATATTTAACTTATTAATGGTTATAGGGATGTGTGCGATTATACGCAAAGTAGATACGGATGTAGATATTTTAAAAAGAGATTTACCTATTAATATTGGAAGTACACTGCTTCTCATTGTTATGGTAGTGGATTTAAAAATTAGTCGTGTAGAAGGTATTCTTTTATTACTAGCTATTGTTACATATATAATATTTGTTGTTAGAAAAGCTATGCAAGATAGAACACCAAATAAAGAAGAGATAAAAATGCAGTCACCACTTAGAAGTATACTGTATATTATTGGTGGTATAGCTGCCATTGTATATGGCGGTGATTTAGTTGTAGATAATGCCTGTGCTATAGCTACAGCCTTTGGTTTAAGTCAAACACTTATAGGACTTACAATTGTTGCAATGGGAACTTCATTACCAGAGCTAGTAACATCTATTGTAGCCACCAAGAAAGGCGAAACAGGGTTAGCTCTAGGTAATGCCGTAGGCTCATGTATATTTAATATTTTATTTATCTTAGGTATTTCATCTACACTATCACCAATACATGCAAGCATAGAAGGTTTAATAGACATTATTATTCTATTAGGCGTCACTATGCTTACTTATATTTTGGCTAGAACAAATGGTAAAACAGTACGTAGTGAAGGAATTGTCTGTGTACTTATCTATATGATTTATATGGGGTATGCCATTATGAGGTAAACTCCATCTTTTGCATATGTTGGAGTCTATATTCGCTTGGTGTGAGTTGTGTAAGTTTCTTGAATTGACGCATAAAGTGTACATCATTGGCATAACCGCATAATTCAGCAATATTTTTTATGGATAATTCGGTTTGAGTTAGGTTATACTTAGCAAGTTCAATACGAGCGTTAATAATATCATTAGCACAGGTTATGCCAAAACGTTTTTTATAAAGTTTATGAAAGTAGCATGGACTTAAAGCAATTTCATGAGCAAGCCCTTCAACTGTCCATTTTTTATAAGGAAAGTTATAAATTTTACTACGTAATAAATCGAGTTGCTGATGACGTGGTGTAAGTTCTGTTTCTTGAATTGCATTATGAGATTCAGCAATTTTTATGAAGAAGATTTGGAAGTAACGATCTAGTGTGATAGATTTATATGGATTATCAGCATATACTTCGTAAGCCATTTGTTTAATAAGAAGAGAAAAGAAAGAAACATCTTGAAGTGATACAGGGGTGTTAAATGGAATATTGAGTTGTTCAAGATAATGTACTTCATTTGGTTCAAGATCAAAGTGGAACCAGTCATTAGAAAAAGGCTGTTTATACGCCTCATAATACTGAGGTGTTCCTTTTTTATATAAAAAGAAAGTATTAGGAGGTGTGTGTATAAGCTGTCCATCTAAGTAAAAAGTAGCAGGACTTTTGACAATAAGGGCTAAATAATTACCAGAACCATTAGGTCGAGAAATTTTAAAATCTAAATCATGAGTATAGTTATGACCAATATATTGAATTTGCATATAAAAACCTCCTTAAAAACATGATTTATCAGCAATATAACATGATTTATCAGCAATATAACATGATATATCATTGTAGCAACAGATTTGAAAAGTTACAATACTATAAAAACAATATGAGTAAGGAGATGTATAAACATGCGCAAAACCTTTGCAATGATAGCTTTAGCTGGAATGATTTTCAGTTCAATGGGGTGCTTACAAGCAGCAACAGTAGATACAAGTGTAATTAATGGAAAACAAAACATCATCTATAATGGGGACTTTAGTACAGGAAATGATGATGGATGGGGGAACTTCTCTTGTGAAGATGGAGATGGAAAAGTAGAAGTAGTAAATGGTGCAATTCAAGCAACTATTTCAAATACTGGGGATGTAAACTATAGTGTACAAGTTTATAATGAAGGATTCACACTTTACAAAGGTGGAAAATACATTTTAAAATTTGACATTAGTTCATCTATCAATAGACAAGTAGATTACCGTATCCAATTAAATAGTGGGGACTATCGTGGATACATTGATGGAAGAGCTGATGTAAACTCTACTAAACAAACAGTTGTAGGTAGCTTTACAATGAAAGATGATACAGATAAAGCACCAAGACTTGCTTTCAACTTAGGAAAAGTTGATGGTGTATCTTTACCAGAACATACAGTAACTATCGATAATGTAGAATTATATCTAGTAGATGATAGTAACGTAGTATATGAACAAGAAGAAGAAGTTAAAGAACAAAACATCATTGCTAATCAATTAGGTTACTTAACAAATGATGCAAAACGCGTTGTATTCAGAGGCGATGTAACAGATAGTCAATTTGATGTAGTTTCTGAAGCTGATGGCAAAGTAGTTTACACAGGTAAAATCGGTGAGGGTAAATATAATGAGGGAGCACAAGAAAAAACATATGTAGGTGATTTCTCAGAAGTAAAAACTCCTGGTACATATAGAATTGTAACAAAGTCTTTAGGAAAATCTTATACATTCAAAATTGGCGATGATATCTATAATGATGCTTTAAAAGATGCTGTAAGAATGTTCTATTTACAAAGATGTGGTGAAGAACTTCCTGAATCACATGCAGGTAAATGGGCTCACCCTAAATGTCATACATCAATGGCAACTATTTATGGTACTTCACAAAAAATTGACGTTTCTGGTGGATGGCATGATGCTGGTGACTATGGACGTTATGTAGTAGCAACAAGTAAAACAGTAGGTGATTTATTAACAGCTTACAATGCAAATCCAACTGTATTTACAGATGATTATAACATTCCTGAAAGTGGAAATAATGTACCAGATGTTTTAGATGAAGTAAAAGGTCAATTAAAATGGCTCTTCAAAATGCAAGATAAAGCAAATGGTGGTGTATATCATAAAGTAACATGTAAAGACTTCCCAGGATATGTTATGCCACAAGATGAAACAAATGAACTTATTGTATGTCCTGTTACAACAACAGCAACAGGAGATTTTGCAGCAGTAATGGCAATGGGATATGATGCATTTAAAGATTTAGATCCTACATTTGCAAAAGAATGTTTAGCAGCAGCAGAAAAAGCATGGGATTACTTAGCAAGTCAGCCAAGCCAAATTGTTACAAATCCAAAAGGTATTATAACTGGAGAATACGGCGATAAGAAAGATGCTGATGAAAGATACTGGGCAGCAGCAGCATTATTTAAAGCTACAGGTAAACAAAAATACAATGATGCCTTTAAACAAATTGCAGCACAAGGTGTAGAAATGGGTTATGACTGGCAAAATGTTGGTGGATTCGGTAATGATATCTACTTAGCAACAGCTGGTGCAGACTCTGCAACTACTCAAAAAATTAAAACAGCAATTACAAAAGAAGCAAATAGAGTATTAGAGGCAACTAAACAAGATGCGTATGGTACAGCTAATGGTGATGAATTCTATTGGGGAAGTAATATGAGCATTCTCAATGATGCAATTATTATGGATGCAGCTAATAGCTTTGCTCCAAATAATGAATATATCGAATATGGTAAAGAACATGTAAACTACTGCTTCGGTAAAAATGCATTAGCAACATCTTTCGTAACAGGATATGGTACAGCAACTCCTAAAAACTTACACCATAGACCAACTATGGTTATTGGAGAACCAGCACCAGGTATGATTGCAGGTGGTGTAAACTCTCAACTTGAAGATAGCCGTGCTAAAATCTTCTTAAAAGATGCAGCTCCAGCTAAATGTTATCTTGATGATCCAGAAAGCTACTCTACAAACGAAGTAGATATTTACTGGAACTCAGCTTTAGTACACGCTTTAGCTAGACTTAATTTAGCAACAGCTCAAACAACAGGAGATCAAGGAAATCAAGGAGGTCAAGGAAGCCAAGGTGGTCAAGGGTCTGAAGGAAGCCAAGGTGGAGAAGAAGGAGTTACAAATGCAGGAGTAGATGTAAAAGTTAATACAACTGAAGGTGGTTCTATTAACCAAGTATACGAAATCGCTGCAGCTGGTGATAATGCTATTGATTTATCTAAAGTAGCAATTAAATACTACTTTACAAAATCAGATTCAAAAAATATGAATTCCTGGATTGATTGTAGTGCAGCACAACTTAATGTAGCACCATGGTATGTAGATTTAACAAGTGGTACTAAAGGTAAAATTGGTAGTGATAGCAATGGACAATATCTAGAAATTACTTTTAGTAAAGCATTAGAATTACAAAAAGGTGCTGGAACTGTAAAAGTTCAAGTACGTATGGCTAATGATGATTGGTCTGGAATTGCTGGATTTAAAGAAGGCAAAACAGTTGTAACATATACAAAATAGGATAATAAAAATGGAAGTGCCACTTGAGAAAATCTGGTGGCACTTTTTTGTGCCTTAACTAAGTGCATATTTATTCATTAATAAACAATCTAATAAGTACTAGACCTATAAAGCTAAGAAGCTAGAGAAAGTCGTTGTTTATGAAGTGTATTGGTAGACAACTACTTTTTTACATGGATGTTATGATAAGATAGATATGTTATGATAAGAAGGAATAAAGGGCTACTTAAAGTCTAGTGAAAGAGGCGAGAAAATGAACTTATTAGAAATATATGAAAGCTATACAGCCATCAATAATGAATATGCAATATGGATTGAAGCTCTTGTAAATGAGGATTTTCAAAATGATGCAGAACCAATTATTAGAATAAGATTACAAGATACTAAAGAACAATTCCAGAAGCTTATGGAAGAATGTAGCACACTTGAAGTAGATTCTGAAAATGAAGAGAACTTCAAGGATTTAAGATATCTTGTAATGGATAGCTTATTTTTAGCGGGTGATCTTGAAGCTTACTTTAAAGTAGGTGAATTGGGACGTTTCAAAATGCGTGTACTTAACTACTTAAATAAAAAAAGAAGAGCAGATATGTTTGGAGAAAAACCTAGTGATAGCTGCCGTGCAGGAATGTAAGTTTAAAATAACTTAGGATATAGAACTGTAAAATTTATAAAGAAAAGCATTGCCAAAACTAATGAATAGTTAGGCAATGCTTTTTTGTATTTAGAAATGTTGAAATGTATATTTATTCATAGTATATGAATAAATAAGTGGATGTATTACAGTTAGTGGCTAGTACTTGTTGACGATAAATAAGAAGGATAACTAAAACAAGTTTAGTAAAACTAAACTTCTGTGAGGGAAAACTAAAGGTTAGTTGGTGATATTTTACAGATTATAAACTTGGATACAATTGTGGATAAGTATAAAGAGATTGGGAGTTGTAAGTAGCATATATGGCCATAAGTAGGGGGCTGGGGGGAGGCTGAGGTTAAAAGTAGAGATTTTTGAGCGTATCCTTTAGATTACATGTCTAAACGGATGTTTAAGGAACAAGAGAAGAGGTCTTTAAAGGACTTAAATGTAGGCCTAGATAAAGTTTATAAAAAACTGGGGATAAGTTGTGGATACATGTGGAAAACTAAAAACAAAAATATAACAATTGTTGGGAGTGGTTACTAAATACACTAATTTTAAGTATAGAATATGTGTACTTTAACTGTAGCTTCAAGTCTAGAGTTTTAATTACACTAAGTAAGAGATGAGATTAGTTATGTTATGTTAGATACGCTATCTTAAGCTGATTATTTTAGAAACTAAAATTTTAGAATTTAAAACCTTATTACTACACTAAATCTAAAAATCTAATTTGAATAATTTTTAGATTGTACTAACTGGAAATTACTCAAACTAACGGTTTGTATCAAATGAAATTAAGGGTAATATTTCCATCAATTTTCGTCCTAAATCCTATAACTTTTTTGAAATTGAAATTTATATTTATGCTTATAAAAGTTGCAAAATATGAAGGATATAATACCAAAACTTGCATTTTTGAAGTTGGGTTTTATAGACTAATTGCAGTAAGGATAAGTAGTATTTGGAGAATGCTACCGGTTAAACATGGTGCTATGGAATAGCGTTTATAAAAATAATATAGCTATTTAAATCATTTTTATATGAATAATCCTATAAGAAAACATATGAATAAATAGTGATTAAACTAATAAGCTCAAGGGATGAGGAGATTTAGAAAATAGATAAAAAAGATATAATCATCGAATAATCATGATTTAATCATAAATCATCAAAAAGTGATTAAAGTGTGATTGAAAATGATTAAAAATAATCACTGTGTGATTGTCATATGATTGTAGCATGATGATAAAAATCATGTAATGATGTAATGCATACGGAGCAATGATGAGATGTTAAGAAAGCTTGTAAAATAATGATTGATAGTATTGATTAGGTGATGAAATATCTTTTATAATAGATAAAAAATACTGTAGATACAGTATTTCAGCAGTATAACGAAAATGAATATAAGAGGTACTATGATGGAGAAGACGATTACAATACAACAAGCAGCGGCTCAAATTCTAGCCGAACATAAGAAACCTCTTAAATCTAAAGATTTAGCAAGGTTGGCGCAGGAAAGAAAACTAGTGGCACCGAGTGCTGCAAAGGATCCGATTCAATCAGTATCACAAGTTATTGAACGTAATATTAGATTGGATAAAGGAAATAAGCCTAGATTAATATTTGTAGAAACAAATGAAGGGCGATGTATTGCTTTACCTGCTTGGTATGAAAAGAAAGTAGAAGAGAAAAAGGAAAAGAAAGAAGTAGTACAGCAAAAGGTAGAAAAGATAGAGGTAAGTATACCAGTTGATATTTTGAATAAAGTACAGTTATATCAGACAAGCTTTAAGTTACCATCTGTAGAAGCAGCAATTGTACAATTGACGAAAAAGGGATTAGGTGCAACTGCAAATGACTTAATCGAAAAGCTTAAGTTGGAACTAGAAGGACTATAAGAAAAGATTAAATTTAGATATATTAAAAGAAGGCGTATTGCATAGATTGCAATACGCCTTCTTTTAGAAATTGGAGATATGAGAAAATTAATTTAATGTTATATAGTATAGATTTGCAGTATCACCTTTTGTGATGATATGGTAACCAGCATTTAGTTTTACAGTTACAATACCGTTAGAGGCTGTATATTTCACACCATCAATTTTTACTGCTTTATTGAAATCAGAGTTAAATATTAAAGTTAAAGTTGAAGCTTCTGTAGTATTAAATGTAATGTTTGTAGATGATTCCATTTTTAAACAGGTTGTAAGCTCTGTATTGTTATAGTCAACAGAACCTTTACTTGTAGAAAGATTACCATTAATGATAAAGAAATTACTATTTAAACCATCAGTTGTAAAGTTGTGTGTAGTTGCTGAAACCACTGGCCCAGGATTTGGAGTTGGTTCTGGAGTTGGCTCATCAGGGAAAACAGGTGTTGTTGGAACTGAATTACCACCAATAGAAACAAGATCAGATTGGTAACCTCTAATGGCAGCCATAAGATCTTGGTTTACGTTATAATCTGTATCATCAGCAGAGGTAAATGTCCAAGAGAAGTCTCCGCCATTTAAACGGCCAGCATAAGTTGTTACCTTGTATTCTACACTTGAAGGATCATCTGGAGTATAGTTGTACATTTTAGAGCTTGAATCAAAGTTATTGTATTTAGTACCGCCGCTTACTGTAACATATGAACTTGGTACTGTTTCATATCTAGAATTTGCAAGATAAGCATCAAATTGTTTGCTATCTTGTGTGTGATAAGCAAGGCGTTTAGCGCCTACGATATAGTTATTATATGCTTTAATCATACCACCTGGTTCTTTAGAGAATGTACCGATATTACCATCTGCAATATCTGAACCTTGGAGAGAGCTAAGCATTGGATATTTACAATTTCTAAAATAGTTTGCTTCTACAAAAGCAGAACTTCCTTTTGTGACACCTACACCATATTTAGCATTACCATCAAAGTAGTTGTTGTAAATATGGATTGTACCTACACGAATACGTGGATGTCTAGAATCTGAGTGATCATACCAGTTGTGATGGTAAGTTACAAAGAATTCTTGACTATCACTCATACCACAAAGTGAACATTTTCCTGAATCATAGAAATGGTTGTAAGAAATTGTAACGTTAGTAGAATATCCTTTTACGTCACAAGAACCATCACCTTTAGCTTGATCTTTATCGCTACCAGCTGTTCCGTAGAAGATATCATTATTATGTACCCAAATATTTTCATTATCTGTATCAAGTGAAATACCATCATCAGGGAAGAGCATTACACCAAGATTTCTGATTTCTACATTTCGTGCACCTCTTACGAGAATTCCCCAACCACGAACTGTAGCATCTTCACCGACACCTTCAAGTGTTGTATTATAAGTTCCTTTAATTTGAACATATCCGCTACTATTAAGGCCATTAATATCAGATCCATTGATAGTTCCAATCATACGAATGATGAGATGACGTTTATCATAAGCTTTTTGACGGGCAGCTAAGATATTTGTAAGACCAGTACAAGTTGTGACTGAACCTTTAGAATTTGTAATAACGTCGAGCTTAACAGTGTTTACTGTATCAGCTGAAATATAAATGATTTGAGCATCAGAAGGGACAGAACCATCATCGTTATAGCCACCAGAACCAGTACCCATTATTGAATGAGGTGAGAAAGCGAAACCTTCTCTAGTATGTGCTGTTACATTGATTGTAGATGTAGTGGCACTTTTTGCTGTGTTTTCAACGCCATTAATAATAGGAACGACTTTAACGACATAATTCCCTTCTGGAAGACCAAGTACATCAGCTCTCATATAAGATGAATATTGTCTAATTAATTGTTAGTCTAACTGTTTATAGCTATTAGAATAAGCAGATTTGTAATAGACATTGTATCCAGTTGCATTCTCTACAGGTGTCCATGTAACTGCTGCTGATTCTAAGTAGCCTTCACTAGAAGTAATAGTTACTGAAGAAGTAGTTGTAGAAGAAGTTGCAGCCATAACTGGTATACTTACAGAAACAGCAGGTGCGACGATTACAGTAGAAGCTAAAGCGGTAAGCATTAATTTTTGAGAAAATCTAGACATTTGTTTGATAAACATACTATTTTTCATATATAAACACCCCTTAATTTGTACTGAACACTTAAAAAACATTAAAAATATAACAATCTAGCAGAAGATAAATTTTAAAAAGTCTTAATATTTAATATAAATATAAACAATTTTTATTATGATCTCAATATGTATAATGGAAAGTATTTTTTTGGGTGTGAGTTGTATATTTTTTGTGTTTATTATGTAGGAATAAAGACAAATGATACAAAGTTTATGTGTAAATATACTTAATATAAGTTAAACTATATAAACTATATAAATGGCAAGGAATATATCTTTTTTATTATACAAAAATAAAAATTAGAGTAGCAAAGAGAAATATAACTTATAATTAGAGACTTTTGCGAAAAAATGGTATATAATGGAAGGTGTTGATTACATAAATATACAAACATATTGTTCGAGGAGGGAATATGAGGAAATTTAGTATAAAGAAGCAGTTAATTACTAAGTATCTGGGGATTATCTTAGTATTTTCAGGAATAGTTGTAGTGACTGGATTTAATTTAGCCCAAAAAGCACTTATTAAAAACTCAGAAGTATTATTAAAGAACTTTTCATTAGAAATAGGGAATAATATTAGTAGAATCATAGAACTAGAAATGGAGCATGTTAAGTTAGTAGCTAATTCTGTAATATTACATAAAGAAGAAGTAAGCCAAGAAGAGAAACTTAGCTATTTAAGAGGAATTGTAGAAGAGTTTGGGTATAAGAAAGCGGCGCTAATTGATGTAAATGGGACATGTACAACTACAAATAATGAAGTAATAGATGTTTCGGAGAGAGTATACTTTGCTAAAGGTATGGAAGGAAAATGTTATTTAACAGCACCATTTGTAAGTAAGGCTGATGGTGGATTACAAATTTCTATTACGGCGCCAATTATGGAAAATGGTGAGGTTAAAGGAATTGTGTTCTTCTCAAAAGATGCAGAAGAATTCTCATCTATTACAAATAATATTTCCTTTGGAAAAACGGGGACAGCTTACGTAGTAGATGAAAATGGAACTAATATTATTAATAGAGATATTCAAAAAGTGATTGATGGTGTAAATTGTATAGAAGATGCGAAGACAGACCCAGCATATAAAGAGTTAGCTGAGATTACTGAGAAAATGATTGCAGGAGAAAATGCAACAGGACACTATAACTTTAATGGTGTTAAGAAGTTTTTAGGGTATGCACCAATTAAAGCAACAGGTTGGGCAGTAGGGATTACGACAGAATTAAGTGATATGCTTTCAGGACTTAGTTATTTTACACAAGGCATGACAATTTCGATGTTAATCATGCTTTTAGGAATGTGTATTCTAACTTATATCATAGCAAATGGCTTAGGAAGAAGATTAGAAGATATACAAGAAGATGTTAATAAGATGGCTTCAGGTGAATTTACTTTAAATGAAAAAGAATATAAAGTAATTGATGAAATCACAAACATTGATATGGCACTTCAAGAAACTAAAGCTTCAGTAGGTAAAATGATAGCTGATTTACAAGATTCATATGAAGAAACAATGCGTCAATATGATGTATTATCAAAGGAAACAGAATATATTGGTAATGGGATTAATAATATTAATGTTTCTATTGAAGGTTCAACTAAGAATTGTGAAGAACAAGCAAATGAATTATGTAACATTAGTAATGTGTTAGCTGAGTTAGATAATAATTTAAACCAAAACAGTAGCAAGATAGTACAAATCAATGATAAATCAATTGAAGTAAGTAAACAGGTTGCAGTAAGCTGTAATGATATGAATACACTTTCAAAAGCTATAGGAAAACTTAATGAATCATTTGATAGTTTTGCTAAAGAAATTGATGAAATGAAATTAAGCATGAAAACTATTGATGAAATGACAGTACTTATTAATTCAATTGCAGAACAAACAAACTTACTTGCTTTAAATGCAGCGATCGAAGCAGCTAGAGCAGGAGAGGCTGGAAAAGGATTCTCGGTAGTTGCTGATGAAATTAGAAAGCTAGCAGAACAAAGTAGAAATTCTTCAGAGAAGATTAATACTGTAATTAATGAACTTTTAAATAAAACAGAAACTATGGTCAATACAAGTATTGTATTAAAAGATGAATTAGAAGTAGGAAACAAAAATGTAAATACTACAATTAGTTCATTCACAAACATAGTTACAGCAGTAGAAGAAATCTCACCAATGATAGATGAAGCAAATAAAAATTTAAATGAAATTTTAAATCAAAAAAATATGATTGTAAATCAAGTAGCGACAGCTTCAGCAAGCTCAGAAGAAATCACAGCTGCTTCACAAGAAATATTAGCAGGAACAATGGACCTTACTAATAGTAGTAGAGAAATTGTAGAAATTAAAGATAGAGTTTATAATTTAATGGAGTTAGATAAACAAAGAATTAATCAATTTAAAATATAACTTAGGCGTGCCCAAAGAAGAAGAGAATAAAGAAAGCGGTAATGCTAGGTGGAGTTATTTACCTAGCACTACCGCTATTTTTTTATTTAACTAATATAGACGGTGCTACCGGAAATCATATTGTCGTAGAACCATTTAGCATGTTCTACTGTGAAACGGATGCAACCTTGAGAGGCTTTTTGACCGAGGACACCTTTATTTTCTAATAAGTAAGTACCTGTTTTATCATAAATAATTGAGTGATATAAATAAGTTGTACCGATGAAACCAAAAGCATATTTACAACAATAACCTTTATTTTGACCAAAGCTTGGTACTTTATAAGTTAGAGCAAATGTACCTTTTGGTGTAGGGGTATAATCTCTACCTGTTGAACAGATAAAACATTTTATAAGCTTCCAATTATTTTTGCTACCTTCAAAAATATATGTACGTTGTTCATCAATTCTTGTCCAAATCAAATATTGTGTTGGACTACTTAAACTTTTGTTATTAATAGCAGTCTCTACGAAATTTACTTGCTCAGCAGTAATAGGATCACCATAACCACTTACTGCAACTGGTTTTTCAGCAATTTGTTTTTGATGGGAATATTCTTTAAGAAGTGCTGTATCAAGCTGACCTAAGTAACTAGAATTGTTATAACTAATAGTGCTACCGGCTACGCTTTCTACAACCGTAGCAAGATATAATGTATTTTTATCAGTTACTTGTGGGGTACGTGTGATTACTTCACCAGGTTTTAAAGAATAGCTACTTTCTTTAATAACAGCTTTATCATTCCAATAAAGATCTAAAAGAGAAATATTTAGATGTTCATCAGAAAAGTTTTTGAGCTTTGTCTCAGTAGCCACGATAGGAAGACTTGTACCTGGGATGAATTTGCAAACATCTCCATTTATAGCCAGTGTACCAAATTGACGAAGTGCAGCTAAAGGAATAAATGTACGCTCGTCACAAGTAATTGTTTGTGTAAACATATTACCCAGCTGAACAGTTCCATTATAGAATGTGAAAGATTTTAGATTTACAGAAATACCAGAAGCTGTTGAAAGTGTTGTTTTAAGTGGAGCAGAAATGTTGATTGCATTATGATTACTCGTGATGATACAACCAAGCTTTTTCAAGTCGGCAATTGCAACGTAGTTTGTGTTATAAGCTTTGTAAGTATTAATAGAAACATCTTCATAAACTAATTTTAAGTTACTATTTTTTAGTGTACCTAAAACATAAGTAGGATTAGGTTTAGCAAATAAGCTTACTGGGAAGATGAGGACTAATACTAATAATAAAACTAACCGTTTCTTTGTCATTTAAGACACCTCACTTATATTTTAAAATCATTAGTAAAAATATGGAAGTTATGTTTTAATTATAAGATGATGGAATAATTAAATAAATTGATAAATTGGTAGAAAATTACAGTTAAATTATGGGAATAACTAGTAAAATTTAACTTTGAGTAGTCATATAGATAAAAGATGTATAATAAAAGAAATAGTTAAAACAATATAAAATGAATCAATTAGTTAATCTTATAAGTATAATTTAGGATAAGCTAGTCCATACTCTAACTGTATTTCAAAAATTGAGATAAATGGAGGGGTATGGGCTATGAATCAAGTAACATATAAAAGAAGTCTTAGAAAATATAATACAGAAGATATAAGAGATGTTATTGCAAGAGCTATCTTAGGGGTACTTGTAGGGTTTTTATTTATAGGGGCTTATAGTTTAGGTTATACATTAGGTGGAAAGGTTGAGATACAAGAGAAGCTTTCGAAGGTTACTTTACCTCAAGTAATAGAGAAGCCAGCTTGGAATTTACAACTTGTAAATGCTGAGCATACAATACCAGACAATTACTCAGAAGATATAGAACTGGTATTATTAAGAAACGGACAAGCAGTAGACCGAAGAATTTATGATGAATTACAGGAAATGATGGATGACGCTAGAGCAGAAGGATTATCACCACTAATCTGTTCGTCTTATCGTTCCCATGATACACAAATTGGTCTTTTCAATAAAGAGATTAGTCAGTATATGGCTCAAGGTTACTCAAAGGAAGAAGCTACAGAGATTGCGTCGCATTGGGTAGCAGTGCCTGGTACAAGTGAGCACGAGTTAGGCTTAGCAATAGACATTGTTTCTATAGGTAATCAAATTTTAGACAAATCTCAAGAACAAACACCAGAGCAAAAGTGGCTCATGGAGAACTGTTATAAATATGGATTTATCCTACGTTACCCAGCAGAAAAAAGTGATATTACAGGTATTTCCTATGAGCCTTGGCATTACCGCTACGTAGGTAAAAGTGCTGCAAAAGCTATTAGTGAGCAAAAGATTTGTTTAGAAGAGTACCTAGAAAATCTAAAATAAAATAGGGCGAGATTATTGTATAACAGTAATCTCGCCCTATTTTATTTGAATGAAAGTAAAATTTCATCTTTATACTTTCTTTTGTTTCGCAGATTCTATAAGATGCTTGATAGCCAAAATGGGGTGATAGAAGAGCATTCTTGGCCCAGAAAAACGCATAACTTCTTTAATCTTTGTACGGTATTTAGGAGCATAGCAATGGGTTTTACAGTTACTACAAAAGGTTTTGTGCTCACCATATCGGCAGTGGCTTAACCTTTTTTGAGCAAAAGCATTTAAATCTTCACATTCAACGCATAAGCCACTTTTGTGTTTATGCTTTTTCTTACAATAGAGCCCTATCATAAGTGTTACAATTTTTTTCTCATGTTCGATACGAGACATTAGGATGCTCTCCTTTCTTCCATGTAATAAATTTGATCAGCAATGCTCATTGTTGATTGTCTGTGACTTACGAGGATAATAGTTTTATCTTTGCTATGTGCTTTTAAGGCATTTAAGATAATGCTTTCATTTAAACTATCTAAGTTACTTGTTGGCTCATCTAAAAGGATGATTGGGCTATCGTGTAAGAATGCTCTAGCGATACCAATACGTTGGCGTTCACCGCCTGAAAGAGAATCTCCAAGTTCACCTACTTTAGTCTTAAAGCCGTTTGGTAAAGTTTGAATGAAGTCATAAAGGTTAGCTTTTTTACAAGCTTCAATAAGTTCTTCTGTCGTAGCATCACGTTTTGCAATACGCAAGTTTTCTTCTAAAGTTGAATCAAAGAGGTATGTGTCTTGTGTAACATAAGCCATGTTTTGACGAAGGCTTGAAGTATTAATGTTGTTAACGTTTGTACCACCGATACTAATTTTACCATTTTGTGCTTCATAGAAGTGCATAATAAGTTTAAGTAGTGTTGATTTACCACAACCACTTTTACCTGAAATTCCAATGATTTGACCTTTTTTGAAGTCTAGTGAAAGGTCTTTTAAGATATGCACATCTTTTAAAGCAGATGAATCACTTGATGAATCTTTGTAAGCGAATGAAAGGTTTTCTACTTTAATACTTGTACTTGTTATATCTTTACCATTTGTTACTGCTGAAACTGTAGGTATTTCTTCTAATAAAGCAAGTACACGTTCACCGCTAGCAAGGGTTTGAAGTAAATTATTTGATAAGTTACTAAGTGCTACAACTGGTCCATATGAACTCATAAGGCAGATTAATGAAACGAAGAAACCATCAAAATTTAAGTTGACATTTTGGCAAAGTATAATGCCTACGAAGAGCATAAGTGCTGAGAAGCTAAGAAGGGCAGTTTCCGTGATTGCTTTTGTAATCCCTTCATGGGCTTTGATTTTTTCTACACTTTGATCTGCAATGGCACTTTTTCTTTGAATTTCATCATGGCGTGCTTTGCCTTCATCGAAAAGAATGATTTCACGCATACCACGAAGTGATTCAAGGAAATATTGATTTAAGTCACCTACTTTTTCACGATAAATACGTCCGGCCTCACGAGCACTTTTAGCTGTAAAGTAAGGGATGATATAACCAATTGTGATATAAGCCATAAGTGCAACAAAGGCCATTGGTATTGAGTAATAAGCAATAATACTGAGCATAATTGTACATGTCAAAAGAGCAATGACAATTGGTGCAATTGTATGGGCATAAAATACTTCTAAAAGTTCAATATCTGATGTAATAAGGGCAATGAGTTGACCATTATCTTTTTCATCTAATTTGCTAGGTGCTAATTTTCTAAGGGCCTTAAATACTTTATCACGTACAAAAGCCAATAATTTAAAGGCGATATAGTGACCACTTGATTGCTCTAAATAGCGAAGTATCCCACGTGCGATAGCAAATATAATAAGTGTTATATAAATAGTTTTTAACTCATTAAATAACGGTAATATTTGAAGGTCTAATTGATTTAAAATACCTATAGCACCAACCACAGTAATACCAATAGCTGTTAAGAAGCCAAGTATGCCCATAGAAATTGTAATCATCATAATAAGGGCAAAAGGTGAAACTAATTTAAGAAGCTGCTTCATAACTGCAAATCCACTTTTTTTAGTTTGATTATTTGAGGTCATAGGGTTATTAAGCATATATTTTACCTCCTTCCAAAGTATCTTCTAAAATTTTTTCACCATTAAAGATATCTTCAAGATTTTTTTGGCTCATAAATAATTTAGTATAAACCCCATTTTGATTTAAAAGTTTTGAATGGGTACCTTGCTCTACAAGGAGCCCTTTTTCTAGTACAAAAATTTCATCACAGTCTACAACGTTAGCTAAACGGTGAGAAATTAAAATCACAGTTTTAGTTTTTGTAAGTTCTTTAATAACATCAAATATAATGGCTTCGCTTTCAGCATCAATATTAGATGTAGCTTCATCAAAGATATAAAGTTTGGCATCATGAAGAATGCTGCGTGCTAAAGCAAGTCTTTGTGCTTGCCCGCCTGAAAGATTAGAAGCATTTTCAAGAAGCATAAAGTCTAAGCCACCTTCAGCCATTATGAAGTGATATAAATTAACCTTTTTGAGTACCTCTAAGAGTTGTGCGTCAGAGGCATTTTTATTACCCATTAATAAGTTTTCACGGATACTCCCTTTAAAGAGATAATTTTGATGTTTAACAATGCATACATTTTCCATAAAAGATTTCTCTGTAATTGTATGAAGTGGGACATTACCTAATGTTATAGCACCATCAAACTTTTTGTTGAATCCCATTAATAATGAAACTAGCGTAGATTTACCACATCCAGATTCTCCTACAATGGCAACGAAATTATTTTCTTTAATTGTTAAAGAAACATCTTTTAAGATTTGTCGGTTTTCTTCATAACTAAAGTTTAAGTTTGAAACTTGAATGTCCCCATTTTTGAAAATATTTGTTTGAACTGTTGTATCTTTCTCAGGTAAATCAAGGAGTGCAAAAATATTTTTTGCAGCAGCCATACCATTCATAGCAACATGGAAGAAAGAGCCGAGTAAACGCATTGGAATGAAGAATTCACTTGTAATGAGTAAAAATACAACGGCTTGGCTTAAAGTAATACTTCCATTATTAAATGCCATAAGTGCACCAATAATACCAAGTGCAGCCCCACCATAAGCAATAAGGTCCATGAGGGTAATTGAATTAAGTTGCATTGTAAGAACACGCATTGTAATTTTTCTAAAGTGTTCTGCATCAATATTCATTTGTTCATTGTAGTATTCATCTGCTTCATAAACTTTAAGTGTTGTAAGGCCACCTAAATTATCTAAGAAATGATCACCAAGTCCTGTATATGAAGCCCAGTATTTGCTGAAAAGTTTTTTAGCAAATTTATTGACTGCCATAATTGAGATTGGAATAAGTGGCACACATACAAGAAGTACGAAAGCAACTTTGATATTTAAAAATGATAAAACAATAAATAAAGTAAGTGGTGCAAGTAAGCTATAAAAGAGTTGTGGCAGGTATCGCCCAAAATAAATTTCAATTTGTTCAACACCTTCACTAGCCATTTGAACCACTTTAGAAGTAGAAACTTCTTCATTATAATGAAGACCTAAATCTAAAAGTTTATTGTAAATAAGTGAACGTAGTTTATCTTTTACTTCACTACTTGCTAAATAAGACATACGTGTCGCCTTCATATTTGCCATGAAGCGTACGATGATAGCAAGAAAAATAAGCCCAAAGCCTAGGGCAAGTGAAGTATTCGTTAGTTGACCAAAAAATAAACCTTCTATTAAGAAGGCTGTGGCAAAAATTGCAATAATATTAAAGATTAGCCCAACCCATTGAAATAAAACGGTACGCATGACATACCCCATGCTTTGAGGGACTAATTTAACAAGTCTTGAATTAAACATTTTTATCTCCTTACGTCGTTTTCGATTGTTTCCGCAATTAATTTAATAGCATTAAATAGTTTTAATGCGGAATATAAAATAATAGTACTTAATGAGGTATAAACAAATAATCAATAATTTAACCCCAATAATATCAATGAAAATTAGAGGAAAGAGTAACATTGTAGAAGCAAAAGCTAATAAACAAATCTTTGTTTTCAGTGTCATACTACGTGTTGTTACGAAACTTTCCAAATGATTTTTATAAACTTTAGTCTGTGTAAACCAATCATGGAATCTTTGAGACCCTTTTGCAAAGCAAAAAGAAGTTAATAACAAGAAAGGTGTGGTTGGCAAGATTGGTAAAATGGTACCAAGTAAGCCTAATGCTAATGAAATACAGCCTATAGTTAAATATAAAATTTTACGCATAACATCTCCTTTACTGTGCCATTAATTTTTCTAAGTCTTCTATCTTAAAAGAGTCTTTATAGTAATCTATAATTTTATCCTTCTTCATTTCAGCCAATACCTTTGAAAGGGCGGGCCTTGTTACACTTAGGTAGGTGGCCATTTCACTACGACTTAAAGAGACAGTAAATAGAAGCTGTTTGGTTTCGTTATAATGATCTAAAAGAAAGATAGCTACACGCTTTCTAAGAGAAGTAATACGGCTATAATCTACCCTTGTATTTGTAGAAATACTACGCTGTGCCATAAGTTTAATCATATTTATAAGAAATAGACTCATATAGGAACTAGTTTGTTTATTCATTGTAAGAATAGAATTCCCATCTATGAGTAATAAGACTGTATCATCTTGATATGCTTTTAATGTATAAGGTACAGCTTGACAACCTGCGCAAATAATATTTTCACCAATAACATTTGGTGGCGAAAATGTATTTAAGACAAAATGATCATCTATTAAATAGGTTTTACTGCTTTGAATTTTTCCTTCCAATAAAATACCTAGGTAGAAGAAAGATTCATCCTGAGTACAAATAATTTCATCTTTTTGATAGGTATGTAATGAAACAGGCAAGAATGAAAGTACAGAAATGATATCTTTAGTAGACATCCCTTCAAATAATGCAACTTGCTTTAATTGATGTATGTAATTAGCAAACAGAATATATCCCTCCTTACTAAAATATAATCCTTACAATATTGAGAACTATTATTAATTAAGATTAATCATACTATAAAATGGTAGTGGTGTAAATAAAAAGTGAAAATAGTTCTCAATAAGGTAATCAGGAATACCAACAAAAGCTTTTAGCATTGACTTATTAAAAAGGAAAAGTTATATTTTTTCGTAAGAAGTGAGAATTATTCTCAAAAGATAAGGCGATATTAAGGCGAAAATAGATTTAAGGCTAAAGATGCTTTAGAAGTAAATAAAATTAAGAATGAAGTAAGGAGAAAAATTTAGATGGCAAAATCGTTAAGAAGTAAATTAGCCAATATGGCATTATGTTGTACTGTAGTAACAGGAACGGTAGGACAAGCAACACCAGTATTTGCACAAAGTGAAACTAGTATGGAAGTAAAAAGTGAAGTATATACATCAAAAACCTCAGATAGTGGTATAAATGGTGAAATAGTAAATACTCATCAAACAGAAGATCAAGTTGAAGGCACTAAGGATGCTTGGGAAACTGAAAAAGAAGATGCAACACAATTTGGTGCAATTAAAGTTTTAAAATCTGATAGTGATAGTCCATCTATGGCAGCAATGTTCTTTGAACAAACAGATTTACCAATGGAAATGATAGATGGGAAACTAAGTTTAAAACTTAAGGTAAGCAAAGATGGCATGGGTCAAAAAGATGCCATTGTAGGACTTTCAGAGAAAGTAGAGGATAAGTATGAGCCTCTTAATTTAAAATATAAAGAAGATGCAAATATAAGATATATCGTAACAGATATTAAGTTTGAAGATATTAAAGCGCCAGTTACATTACAATGCCAAATTAATGCTGGCTTTATGGTAATGACACAGGAATTACGTATCTTCTTAACAGATGAAACTATTGAAAAGCTTGAAGATCAAGAAAAGCAATCTATTGAAATGAATGTACAAGCTACAAATGAAACAGTTTATGAAGCTAATGATGGAACAATTACAGTTTCAGCAATAGGTGGTAGTGGTAATTTTGAATATACAATTGATAATGGGCAAAATTGGAGTAGTGAAAATGTATTTAACAATTTAAGACCAGGAACTTATCAAGTAGCTGTTCGTGATGTGAATGATACTGAAAATGTAACAAAAGCAGAAGAAGTAATCATTGTAGCAGCAAAAAAACAAGTAGTTACACCAATGCCATCAGGCGAATATAAAGTAAATATTAAAGTCCTTCATGAAACAGAAGATAAAGACTCTCATGCAGGAAGTTACTTTACAAAAGAAAATGTAGATTTAGTGATTAAAGATAGTAAAGCATATTTAAAGCTACGTATAGCAAGAGATGCAGGTGAAATGAAAGATATTATTGCAGGTTTAGAAGTTAAAGAGAACGAATCATTTAACCCGCTTACTTTAAATTATGTAGAAAGTGAAAATAAAAGATATGTTGAAGCTGAAATAACTTTAACAAGTCTTACGGATACAAAATATGTACGCTGTTATATTTCAACGCCATTCCATAAAGCAGATTATGTATTACGTGTAAAATTAGCAGAAGAAAGTATTAAAGAAATTCTAGAAGAAAAATCGCCTGAAGTTATCGTTGTACCAGTAACAGCTAAAGCTGAAAAAATAGATAATCAAGGGATTGCAATTAAAGCAACAGGTGGTAGTGGTAAATTTGAATACACAATTGATGGTGGCGTAACCTGGAAAACTGAGAATGAATTTAAAAATCTTGGAGCAGGAACTTATAAAGTAGGTGCAAGAGATGCAGAAAATGTAACTAATGTGACTACATTTGAAGAAATTGTAATTCAAGCACCAGCCTCATCAACAGATACTGAAGAAACAGGTATTAAAGATGGTAGCTATTCTGTGAATATTAGTGTCTTAAAAGAAAACAGTGATGAGCCATCTATGGCAGCAAGTTACTTCACAAAAACAGGTTTGCCACTTCGCATTCAAAATGGTAAGGCTTACTTAACAGTCCAAGTAAAAAAAGATGGTATGGGAATGACAGATGTTATTACATTCCTTAAACAACGTATAAATGGTAAATATCAATCATTAGATTTAAGATACAAAGATGATAAGAGCAAAGCTTATGTGGTAGCAGAAATTGAATTTGAATCATTAGATGACGTGGCATATATACAATGTGGTATTTCAGCTATAAGTGGTTATGCACCTGTTCTTAGAATTAAGCTTGATAAAAATAGCCTTCAAGAAGGTGCAGGAAGCATTGATACAAGCATCGTATCACCTACAACAATTAGTAAAGTAGAAGCTGAAAATGGTAAGGTAAAAATCAAATTGAGCGCCTCAGATAGTAGCCTTACAGCAGATAGTTTCACAGGGAAACTCTATTTAAACAATGACGAAAAAGGCACTGAACTTAAAATGAAAGATTTTAAAGTAGAAAATGACGTTGTTACATTTACATATGATGAAATTAAAGCGATTGAAAAAGATCAAGAGTTAGTTATTGGGATTATATTAAATGATGCAGAAACTAAATCAGAACCATTCATAGTAAAAGGGTTATTAAGTGAAGCAACAGTTCAAACAAAGCTTAGTCTTAAAGAGAATGCAAAAGAAATCAAATATATCAAAGGTTATGCACCAGATTTATTTAAACCAAATGAAAAGGTAACAAAAGCAGAAACATTAAGTATGTTATCACTTCTTGTAAATGGTGTAGAAAATAAATATTATACAGCCCATATTAGTATACGCCATGCAGAAAAAGATGAACCATCTATGGCGGGACAGTTCTTTAAAACAGAAGGTATTAAAGTAAAAAAACAAGCTGGTAGATATTTTGTAGAATTAGAGATTGCTAATGAAGGTTTAGGCTTTACGGATATTATTACAGGTATTTCACAAAAAATTGGCGATACATATAAATCAGTAGAAGTACGTAAAACTCAAGATATGAAAAAAGCTTATGTGACATTAGAAGTTGCAAATTTAGATGAGGCGATAGCATTAAAGACAGGTATTGCACCTATGGGCGCTGTAGCACCAGAACTTAGAATTGTAATTGATCAAAAGTCACTTCAAGAAAGTGGATTTGAAAGTGGCTTCACAGATATAGATATGTGGGCAAAAGATGCAATCATGCTATTTGAAGAAGCAGGTGTCATTGAAGCGAGTGAAAATAGGATGTTTAATCCAAATCAAAATATTACAAGAGCTGAATTTACTAAGATTGTAGCACAAGTAGCAGGCTTAGACATGTCTAAAGAGTATACATATGCATTTAAAGATTTAAAAGGTCATGCTTACGAAAAATATATTTTAGCAGCAGCTGAAGCTGGTTATGTACAAGGATATGGTAATGATACATTCAAACCAGAAGAGACAATTACAAGAGCAGAAGCAGTTAAGGTAATTAATAAACTTATTGGGAAAACATTAGAAACATCTGAGGTAGCAGAAAACCCATTTAAAGATTTAGCATCAAATCACTGGGCATATGATGAAATTTTAAGCGCAGTAGAAAGATAAAAGGATCCTATCAACTCATTTATAAATTTTTATAAATGAGTTGATAGTCTGTTTAAAAATAGTTTGATAAAGAAGTTTTAGAAAGTAGGCATAAATATGTTTTGTGAACAAACGAAGGCTATAAGCCGTTTAAGTGAAACTTTAAAACGTGCAGGCGTATGTATAATGATTATTTTATATGCCATGTTTCTCACAGTGACAACATGGGCACAAAGTTTAGAAAATGGAACTTATACAATTTCAAATAATGTAAGTCATGATAATCCAGTAGGTGAAGGGATGGCAAGGTCTTATACAGAAGCTACATCTGATGTAGAAGTAAATGACAATGGCATCTATGTATCACTTGGATTTAACAATACACAATTCATGGGTGATTTCACAATTACTGTAGATGGAAGTAATGTAAGTTATGAAACAACAACACTTGCAAATAACATGAAGAAATTAAAATTTAAAGTACCAAATTTAAGTACATCGATTCAAGTAGGACTTTATGTAACTGCTATGGATACAAATGTAGTTTATACAGTTAATTTAGATGAAGGTAGTTTAAAATTAATTAAAAAAGCAGAAACAGCACCAGTTGCTGACGAGAGTAATAAAACTGAAAGCGTAGAGGAGAGTAAACCAGCAGCGATACAAAAAGTTGAAACAAAAGTAGAAGCTCAAAGTGTCCCAAAAGAGACAGTTCAAAAAGAGACAGTTCAAACAGAAGTAAAGGCTGAGCAAGTAACTGAAAAGGAAAAGATGAAAGCTGAAGAGCTTGTAAAAACAGCAGAAGCAGAAATAAAAACAGAGGCTCAGGAAAAAACAGAAGAAGTTCAAGAAAAAAATGAAGAAGTAGAGGAAGAAAACCAAGTAGAAGGATTAGAAGCTCAAGAGGATGTAGCAGAAAATATTCAAAGCGCTGAAAGAGAAGATACTAAAGTAGTAGCACAGCAAGGAGAAGATGAAACTTTAGAAAATAATGAGGTAGTAACTTCAAGTAATAGTTTAAGAATGCCAGTAGTAATTGGTGGGATTGTTTTAGTTCTCATTATTGGTGGTGTGATTTATTTAAAAAGAAAGTAAGGGATAGATTGTGAAGAAACTAAAGAGAAACATTTTTTTAGGATTAGGTTTAATTGGATTAATGGCATTTAGTGGATGTGGCACGGCAGAAAAGGTAGCTAGTGAAAATAGTGGATCAGATGAAAATCGTATTGTAGCCCTTTCAGTATCATTAGTAGATATTTTATCTGAATTAGATATTGACCTTGTTGGGGTACCAACAACACAATATCAATTAAATGAGAAGGTAGCTGATGTAACACAAGTTGGTTTACCAATGTCACCAGATGTAGAACGCATTGCCAGTTTAAATCCAACTCATGTACTTTCATTAACAACGTTAAAGTCTATGGTGGATGAAAAACTTTCTATAATTGACGTAGCCCCTACATATTTAAATGCAGAAAACATTGATACACTTAAAGAATCTATTACAACAATTGGCGAAATGTTTGAATGCCAAGAAGAAGCTGCAAAGTTAGTAGCAGATTTTGAGGCAGAAATTAATAATGCAGTTGAAAGTGTAAAAGGTAAAGATTCTCCTAAAGTACTTGTTCTCTTTGGTTTTCCTGGTAATTATATGGCAGGAACAAATGCCTCATTTGTAGGACAATTAGTAGAATTATTAGGTGGCACAAATGTAGTGCCAGATAGCAATACAGCGTATGCAAATGTAAATCTTGAAGCCGTTATTGTGCAGCAGCCGGATATTATCCTTCGCCTTACACATGGCATAAGAGAAGAAGTTACCCAAATGTTTAAAAAAGAATTTAATGAGAATCCAATCTGGTCACAATTTGAAGCTGTAAAAAATGGTAAAGTATATGATTTAGAGGATAGCTTGTTTAATGTAAGCGCAAGCTTAGACACTGCAGAAGCATTAAAACAACTGGCGGAGATTATATATGAATAAGAAATATATTAGAACAAAATTTATAGCTATTAGCTTATTTATCATATTACTTGGTTTATTGTGTATGCGTGTAGGAACACTAGACCTGTCCCTTATAGAAATTGCAAAAGGGTTAATAACAGGGGATAATAGCCAAGTTGAAATCATTAAAGTTGTAAGATTACCACGTATTTTTGTTTCAGCCATTACAGGGGCAATGTTAGCGGTATCGGGTGTGCTTTTACAAGCAGTTATGAAAAATCCATTAGCTGATCCAGGAATTATAGGGATTTCAGCTGGGGCCAGTTTTGCAAATAACTTAGTAGTGGCACTTGTGCCAACATTATTTTTATCAGCGCCAATTTTTGGTTTATTAGGCGGACTCCTTGCTTGCGCAATGGTATATGCCTTTGCATGGAAAAATGGATTTAAACCAAAGCGGATTATTTTAGCAGGTATTGCCATTAATGCATTCTTTGAAGCTTTAAGTGAAGTTGTTTCCTATATGGGTGCTTCTAGTATGATGACAGGTTTACAAACCAATGCACAAAGTACAACTAAGAACTGGGACACTGTAATGATGATGAGTGTTTATGGGATTATAGGACTTTGCATTGCATTTAGCTTATATAAAAATTGTGACCTTTTAGGACTTGGAGAGCGTAATGCAGCAAGCTTAGGCTTAAATGTAATAAGGCAACGCATTATGATTTCAACAGTTGCGGTATTTCTTGCAATTATTCCAACTGTACAAGTTGGCATGATTAGTTTTGTGGGGCTTGTGGTACCACATTTAGGTAGATTAATTGTAGGTAGTGGGCATAAATATTTAATACCATTTACAGCTTTATTAGGTGGAGCACTTTTATTACTTGCAGACTTTTTAGGACGTATCGTTGTTTATCCATTTGAAATGCCAGTGAGTGTAATGATGGCCATATTAGGAGCACCATTCTTCTTATACATGTTAAAGAAAAGCGAGTAAGTGGAGGAAATATGAAAGTTAAAAATATAAGCTTTGGACATGACAAAACAAGTTATTTATTTAATCATTTAAGTTTAGAGATTCCAAGAGGCAAGATTACAACAATTATTGGGCCAAATGGTTGTGGAAAATCAACACTTTTAGGACTTCTTACAAAAGGGCATAAGGCTAGAACGGGCGAAATTACATTAGATGGTGAGAATCTAAATAGTATGAAACAAAAAGCCTTTGCGAGAAAAGTAGCGGTGCTTCATCAACATAATAGTGAAAATTTAAGTATGACCGTCAGGGAATTAGTAGCTTATGGACGCACCCCACATCAAAAAATGTGTGAAGGAATTACCCAGGAAGCAGAGAAAATTATAGATTGGGCTCTAGATTGTACTAAACTTAAAGATTTAGAAAATCGTTCTTTAGGAGCTCTGTCAGGTGGGCAAAGACAACGTGCTTGGCTAGCTATGGCACTTTGTCAAAAGCCTGAAATTCTCTTTTTAGATGAGCCAACAACTTATTTAGATATGTATTATCAGATGGAACTTTTAGAACTAGTTAAGAGGCTTAATGCTAAATATAACATGACAATTGTAATGGTTTTACATGACATTAACCAGGCGCTTAATTACAGTGACCATATTATTGTAATGAAGGCGGGACAGGTCTTAAAAACAGGATCGCCAAAAGATATGGCAGACGAAAGTTTAATTCAAGAGGTTTATAATATTAAAGGTAAGTTTTATGAAGAAGATGGTAAATACTATTTACTTCAATTAGCAACAAGCTAGATTAAGGAATAAAAAAGCTGAAGTGAAGGGTGGAAATTCCATTTAGAACTTCAGCTTTTTATTTGATTTTAAGGGTAATTTTAATGTTTAAGAGCAATTACTTAAATGAGGTTAAACTGCGACGGTAATTTGTAGGATATTTACCAGTGAATTTTTTAAAGCAGGTGTAAAAGTAATTTGTATTTGTATAGCCTACTTTAAGGGCTATTTCATTGGCATTTAGAGAAGTATTACAAAGCAGTTTAATAGCCTGTTCTATACGGGTTTGATGAAGATAATTATTAAAGGATTGGCCTGTTTCAGATTTAAAAAGTTGTCCTAAGTAGGAGGGATTCACATTGAAATGAGCTGCCAATACTTTGAGAGAAAGATCTTCTGATAAATGATTATTAATGAAATCTAGTATACGTTTAATTAGAGTATTGAAATTAGAATTTGAGACGGTTTCATAGTCAATGAGGCTATTAGGTGGCAAGGATGGAAAATTCTTCATAAGCTTTATAGCATTTTGATAGCTTATAGCTAAATTATGAAAATCTGTTTCTAAGCTACCAATGCTACAAATTACATTTAAGTTTAATTGCGTGTTAATTTCTAAAATACAATGTTTCATAAAATCCTTGATTAAATCATAGTTTAGATTTGAGTCTGTTATAGTGTTAGTGCTAGAAAAATAACATAGGATATAGCCGTTAAAGTCACAAAATACCTCATGATGTAGGTTAAGGTTTAGGGTAGAAAGATATGTATGGCAAAGTGTGATGATTTGAGTGCGTAAATCATTAACATCAGTTGCTATAGTTTTATTTTTTAGAAGCTGCATTACGGAGATGATATAATGGGAAGCAGTTAAATCTAAATCTAGAAGCTGTGCACGTTCACAGAGTTCACTCATAGAGATTGTATGCGTAATCCAGCGATTTAAAATATTGTTTTTTAGAATAGAAGAGTCTTCAAGAGTCTTTATATAGGCAGTGTGGGCAACTTCTATTTTTTGGACGATATTTATCAGGGTTTGCAATAATTCTTCTTCATTAATAGGTTTCAAAAGATAATTTTCAATACCAAGTTGAAGTGCTTCTTTAACGTAGTCAAAATCATTGTAGCCACTTAAAATAATAAATTTGATATGAGGCTTTGTTTCTTTAAGGACATGGATAAGTTCTAAGCCATTCATTTTAGGCATTTTAACATCCGTAATAATGAGATCAATATCTAGAGTTTTAGAAAGCTCTAGTGCTTTTAATCCATTAGAAGCAGTACCTATGATTTCAAATCCATAAGCTTCCCAGTTAATAATATGCTTAAGTCCATTTAACATATAGATTTCATCATCAACTAACATTACTTTGTACATAGTATTTAAGCTCCTTTTCTGTTTTTGCAGGTATTTTTAGTATAACCTTTGTTCCTTTACCTTCTTTGCTTATAAGTTCCAAACCATAATCCATACCGTAAACAAGATGGATACGTTCATTAATATTAGTAAGGCCTACACTATTTTTACCAGTAGATTTAGAGTGAGTTTCGAGATTGTTTTTTAAAGCATTTTGGATTGCTGTAAGCCTTTCTAAAGAGATACCTTGTCCATCATCGGATATGGTAAGTATGATAGTATTTTCTTTTATAAGTTGGCCGGTAATATGTATTGTAAGGGGGCCTTCATCAGTGTCCATACCATGGACAATAGCATTTTCAATAATAGGTTGAAGTAAATGTTTAATGATATTGTACTGATAAAGGGAAGAATCAATATTAAAGTTTGTAATCAAATAATCCTCATAACGCAGTTGTAAGAGTTCAAGATAAGCTGTGCAATAATCAATTTCGTTTTTGAGAGGGACAAACATGTCTTGTCTAATGCTACTACGAAAGAGTGAACCTAACTTATAAATCATCTGAGGAATTTTGGGATTTTCACAAGATAGAGCGCTCATACGAATAGATTCTAGCGTATTAAAAAGAAAATGTGGATCTACTTGAGATTGTAAGGCATAGTATTCAGCGATTTTTTGTTTAAGCTTCGCATCTTGTTGATGCAAGCCTGCTTTATAAACTTGTGAAATATAAATTTCTAAGCTGTCACACATATAGTTAAAATGAGTTGCAATAAGATTAAGTTCATCCTCAGTTTGTCCAATATGAATACGTTCTTTAAAGTTACCTTCCTTAACTTTAACAATGCCTTTGCAAATAGCATGAATACGTTTGGAAAAGAAGGACATGCAGAAGCAAGATAAAGCAAGGGCTATGAAAATACAAATAAGTGTAATAAGATAAGTGATCTTTCGAATAAGTGCTGTGTTTTGATTGATAATTGTGTTTTCAATAGCGCAGGTAATCAAAATGCCTAAATCTGAATTTATATGAGTAATCATAAGCCGCTTAGAAGTTTTAGTGACATCTGAAGCGGTATTTTTTAATGCATCAAAATTAAAGTCAGGACTAGTGGTTGCAAGATGAGAAGAATCATAAACAATATTGCCATCTAAATCATAGACAATAACATTACTTTGAAAAGTAGAATCCTGAGCTAGGAGCTGAGTAAGTTCATTTAAATCAAAGGTAACAAAAAGAGTGCTTACAATGTGTGAAAGGTCTTTAGAACGTAAGTTAAAGGCTAGTGTGAAATTAGGTGCAGCAAGGTTCTGAGAAGAAAAGTAGTGGTCTGTAGGGACTAATGAAGGCGTAAAGCTATTAGTCTTAGAGGGTTCACTCAGTGTATTTAAGTTAAGATTAAATATTTGTTCAGAAGCACCTTTGTTATTGTAGGGCTTATAAGCATAGCAGTAACGACTAGTCATGAAATAAGCATGAATATGGCAAATGTTAGGGTCTAAATCTTCCATATACATAAAGTATTGGTCTAAGGTGTTTTTACTTGAAAAGTAGTGCATAGAGTAAGTGTTAGAAGTAGCGTTATCAAAGAGAAGCACATCTCCATAAAGTTTTTCATGATAATAAGGCAGCTGTTGGATGCGTTTGATAAGGGAAATCTTTTGAGAAAAATAATTGGTAGTTTTCTGAGTAACACTAGTGCAATAGTTTAGGGCGCCAGTTGTGACAGAATGTGTGTAGCTTTTTAAGATAACTAAAGAAAGTGTCATAAGAGTTACTATAATGATGAAAGTATAAATCAATATAATTTTTGTAAAAAGCTTTTGACCAATGTATTTGTGATAGAACTGTTTAATCAATATAATCACCTCAAGGATTAGAGTATAAAATTGAGTCTAGTATAGCACACTTTGTGTCATATAAAGCTACAGGATAGGAAAGATGTAGAAAAATTAGAGTTATATAGAATTATTGATGTTGTTGCTTAGAGCATAGAAAAACTATAATGCAATTGGAGGTGATAAGGTTGAACAGACAAAAGCTTTTAAGCAGCCCGATGAGATTATTTTATATGGCATTACCTTTTGTTATTTTAATGGTTATCTTTAACTATTTACCATTAGTAGGGTGGATTTATGCCTTTTCAGAAGGCATGCCAAGAGCATTAGGTGATGTTCAATTTGTGGGACTGGATTTATTTAAGCGTATGTGGATGAAGGGAAGCACATTTCCATTAGCGCTTAGAAATACTTTAATGATGGGAGGGATGATGTTAATTACAATGCCGCTTCCAGTGCTATTTGCATTAGGACTAGCGCAGGTAAGAAATGCAAAGCTTTCTAGAATGCTACAAACCGTGGCTTCATTACCAAACTTTATTTCTTGGGTACTTGTTTACGGGATTTTCTATATGTTCTTTGGGAGTCAGGGGGGCATTAATCAAATACTTTTACATTTGCATTTAACTAATGCACCGGTGGAGGTACTCTTAGATGATAATAGAGTATGGCTTATTCAAACTTTAATTAGTTTATGGAAGACTTTAGGTTGGAATGCCATTATTTATATTGCAGCCTTATCCAGTATTGATAAAACTTTGTATGAAGCAGCAGATGTAGATGGCGCAGGAAGACTCATGAAGATATGGTATATTAGCTTGCCTGAACTGAAACAAACATTTTTTGTACTGCTAATTTTGGCAGTAGGAAATATTTTAAATACAGGATTTGAACAATACTATGTTTTTAGGAATCCTTTGATTTTAAATAAGATTGATGTATTAGATACATATATTTATACCCAAGGTATTACCAATATGGAGTTTGGCTATGCCACAGCTGTTGGAATGGCAAAGTCTATTGTAAGTGTAGCTATTTTATTTGCAGTCAATAAGATGGCTAAGAAATTTAGAGGAGAAGCCATTTTGTAAGGGAGGAGGAGCGTAATGAGAAATAGAGCGATTGGTGAGAAAATCATTATGGTGATGAACTATATTTTGTTAATAGCTTTTGCAATCATATGTTTTTATCCATTTTACTATGTATTTTTATATTCTTTAAGTGACCCGAAGGCTGTTGAATTGCAGGGTATATTTTTACTCCCAGTATCTCCAAGCTTACAAACCTATAAGGAAGTATTTGAGAGGAGTAATATCTTAGCAGCTTCTGTGATTTCAGCTTCTAGGGCTATTTTGGGAACTGTGGTGACAGTGGGGTGCTGTAGCTTCTTCGGTTATTTAGTGAGTAGGAAGGAAATGCCTTATCGTAAAATTATTTATCGTATGTGCGTGATGACCATGTATATTAGTGCAGGACTTATTCCATGGTATATGACGATGAAAATGATAGGACTTAAAAATAATTATCTTAACGAGTTGTGCTAGTTAAATTTACAAGTAGAATAAGCTCCAAGCATGTGATATCT
>OOCW01000490.1_pt1 | contig 38906 bp, 32 predicted proteins | sample 1671201 | NCBI WGS metagenome assembly OOCW01 (sample SAMN06348132, study PRJEB24527) | human gut metagenome | biome: human gut; feature: ankylosing spondylitis patient; material: feces | host: Homo sapiens | place: China | collected 2015-10
GAACAAATTTCATGATGAAGTATCCACTTGCTTTACAGTACACAAAACTTAACAACACAGAATCACTTAAATCTGAAGTGATTTTATCAGCTATAACACAACTAATCGTTGTGTTAATAGCTAACAATATGAATAATACCCAAAATATATTATCAATAAAAAAAGTTATATCTTAAAATTTGGTAATTATTTTAGGCTTTTTTAGTGTGCGCTTTTTTAGAAATTTTTATGCATATTCCAATCATTTTCCTATATTTGGCTTTTATCAATAGTTTTGTTCAATTTTTAAAGTTAGTTTCGCAATCAACTAATATTGATTTATTTTTGAAATTATTAAAACTTTATTTATACTTTACACTATAGAGCTTTATCTATTTCAAGGTATAAAAGGTAATAAGTTGTAATTTCGTGAATTATTATAATATATTTTGCATTAAATTGTCAATAAAAGAAATTTGCTACACATTTAACCTATTATAGTTAACTTATATATTTAAATATAAAAAATCTGTTATACCAAAATGTTGTTACCAACAATTTGATATAACAGATAATAAGTTAATTTTACAGCATTATTTATTACGCATTATATTTTGATTTCTTCCTTAATAATAAGCTACCTGCACATAAAAGTATTAACCCCATAAATACAATTACAGTACTTGAAACTAAATCACCTGTTTGAGGTAATTTACTTGTATTAGAACTATTAGAGCCAGGTTTTATGTCTGCATTTGGAGTAGTTGGCTTTGTAGGTTTACTTATAACAGTAGAATTATTATCTGAATCATCATTATCATTATCAGTATTAGAATCAGCTTCATTAATTACTTTTAATACTGCATTAGCTCTGCTTCCTGCACTAAAAGTAAAGCTAAGAGAATAAGTACCTACCTCTAAAGAATTAAGAAGGCTTTCACTTAATATAATTTCATTGTCTGTTACTATATAATCAGTTCCTTCTTTTAATGTATTATAGTTTAATTGAATTGATTTTAATGTATTTCCATTAAAATCAACATCAAAAGAAACAGACTTATTTTCAGAAGCTTCAGGATTCTTATTATAAGTCACATCTGTATTTTTAATTATAGAATCAAGAATAGTACCTCTTTGATTATCAGTTATTTTCCAAACTTGTGTACCATAGAATGGATTAGCAGTTCCTAAAGTTAATCCAGAATTTGTTACTGCAAAAATACGGCATCCATGATTATAAGGATCACCAAAACCATTAGTAGTAATAGTTTCGAAGTTTATTCCATCTTCAGATACAAGTAAATCAAATCCACGCTCCCCAGCACTTAAATATTTACAAGTTTCTAAGAAGTAGAATAAATTATCAACAGAATCTTGATTTAGAGTTTTATCTAATATTTCAACTAAATCCTCTGGTAATAAATCACGTATTTTTAAATATTCATCAACTAGATTTTGATAAATATTAAGTAATGAATCAGATAAACCATAAGTTTCAATTTCAGAATATGCTTCTTCATCTAATACTGTTTCTAATTCTGATAATCCATCATATAATTCAGTTAAGGAATTTTCTACAGCATTTTGAGATTCATCTGAAAGTGAATTAATATATTGAGCTTCTTCAGAATCACTAGATTTAGTATTAATATCAGTAGACTCAGTAATAGTAGTATCATTATCAACTTCATCAATAGTTTCATCAGCGATATCATCAGTAATATCAATAGCATCATCCACATCATCAATAATATCATCAGTATTGTTATCAATAACATCATTTACTGAATCAGGGATATTATCATTCTTTTCCTTAATTAAATTTAATAAAATTTTAATATAATTAATTTGTGATTCTATTTCTTCTGGTGTCATATGAAGTACATCACCATTTGTAAATTGCATAAGTGGATATGCTAAACTACCAATATCAAATGTACCAACATAAAGTTTATTATCATACTCTGCCATTCTCCATACATATTGATTTAAGTTACTACCAAAACCAGCAGATTGATTACCAAGTACAGTTGGGAATAAATCATTTGGTTCACCAGCAATCATTTCTATACTTTCATTTTCATCCATTCTCCATAAGCATACTGGAGAAGCTAAATCTTTATAAATCGGTTCAAAATTCATATTTAATACTGAAGGTAAAGCTATCATTGGATCATTATATCCACCAATATATAAATGATTATCATATACAAATAAATTAGCAGCGCCAGATCTATCTGCACCTAAACCATATGGATATTTAGCCCCATCATTTTCATCACCAATTACTAAATTAAAGCTCCATTTACCAGTTTCTTTATTTTCTTCACCACAGAACATAGCAAAGGCTTGTTTATTACCAGACTTTCCTGTTACCACAGTTACATAAAGTTTATTATTGAACTCAACCATATCCCAAATAGCCCCACCAAATATACTATCATTATAGTGATAAGCTGGGTAATCTAATAAGTCCTCTTGAGTGGCAATTATATCAAAAGAATCTTCTCCAGAAGAAGGATTGGAAGAAGAGACTATATAAGCTCCACCATCTCCAATCATACTTGCAACAAGCTTATCATTTACAATAGTAAGACCTCTGATTCCTACTGAAATAAAAGGATCTGATGGTTTTTGACTTCTATATACTATCTTAGTTTCATCAGTAGTAGGATCTATTTCTAATAAATAAGGTTGATTTGAACTTGCAGCAAAATATAATTTATCTTTATATTCAATTGCAGAGCGATAAGAAGCATTATTTGGAGGAACAATTACACTTACCTCCCCAGTCTTAGTATTAAGTTTCAATATTAAGCTTCTGTCTTCATTATCGGGATTATTTATCTCATCACCCATGAAAAGTGTTCCATTATATAACACATCAATACCTGCCTTAAATATTGAGTAGTCAATATTATTTTGAGCAGCCATTATTTGAATTGTTTGTAGCATTGCCCCATACAATACTCCAACGTACATGTAATCACCATATCCAACTGCGGACCATGAATAGTTTTGGCCCCTATCAGCTACGCCATTTTCATAATCTACTATACCATCAGGTTGCATTACATCATCATTTGGATGTGATAACTTTGTTGCAGTGTAATTTCCGGTATCAGATGTATACTTTATTGGAAATAGTGTGTCTGATGTTTCAGAATGAACAGTAACTGGAGTAAGTACTAGAGTCACTGCAAGAAACATACTAAGTAGTTTTCTTTTCTTCATTTTCTCATATTCCCCCCATTTAATATAAAAATTTTAAAAAAATACTACAATATTATAACATATTTTGAATAAAGTGGAAAATAAAAAATAGATAAATTGATATAAAAAATAGAAAAATATTACAAAAGTTAAAAGTAATCAGTTACATAGACCATTAGGAGTATAATATACCAATAATTAGATATTTAGTACATTGACTTATAAAAATTACAATGTTAGAATACATAGTGTGCTATGTAATAAGGAGGATAAAAAATGAGAAACTTTGATCCAAAAGAGCATGTAGGGCTATTAGTAAAATTCATAAATGGAAGAGTTATTACTAAAATTAATAAAAATCTTGCAGAATTTAATCTAACTGGTGTTCAACATGAGATTTTATGCTTCATAGATAGAAATGAACATGAAAGAGATATATTTCAAAAAGATATAGAAAAGTGTTTAAAGTTGACCAATCCTACTGTAACTGGCATAGTAAAGAGATTAGAAGAAAAAGAAATGATAGTTAGGTGTCCAAGCAGTACTGATGCTAGATATAAATGTCTTCATGTAACGGAAAAAGGAAAAGACATTATATGTAAAAGCTTTAAATTTGGAGCAAATAATATAGAAAAGCAATTAGTTAAAAACATGACTGATGAAGAAGTAAAAATGCTAAAAGATTTATTATATAGAGCGTTAAAGAATATGGAGGAGTAATTTCCTCTTATTTTTAAAGTAAATACATAGGTAGCTATGTATTTATTAAATTTATGTAAAAGTTAATTTATAAAATTGTAAAAGGCATGAAGGTTGATGTATCAAAAATAGAAGTTACATCATCAATAATGTTTATATAAAAGTGGAAAATCTATCTACAAGTTGATAAAAGGAGAGGTGAAAAATATGATAAAAAAATTAGCTCCCTATATGAAGAAATATAAAACGCCATTAATTTTAGGCGTTTTATGTGCAGCATTAGAAGCTACTTTTGAATTATTAATCCCACTAGTAATGGCTCAAATTGTTGACGTTGGTATTTCTACAGGAAATACAGCTTACACAATAAAAATGGGATTATTAATGCTTGTGATGGCAGCTATATCACTAAGCTTTGGTCTTGGACTAGCAAAGTTTTCAGCTATAGCAGGTCAAGGATTTGGTGCAGAACTTAGACAAGCTGAATATGAAAAAATTCAAACTTATTCATTTAAGAATATTGAAAAATTCAGTACTGCATCATTAATTACACGTTTAACTACAGATATTACAATGATACAAAACTCATTAACAATGGGAATCAAGCTTTTAGTTAGAGCGCCTATGATGCTTATAGTTGCTTGTATTCTTTCAGTTACAATTAGTCCTCAATTAGCTATGATATTCTTAGTATCTATGCCAGTTCTTATTATTGCAATTGCTTTAATAATTAAGAATGTTAAGCCAAGATTTGAGGCTATGCAAAAGAAGATTGATAACTTAAATACTACAGTTCAAGAAAACTTAATTGGTATGAGAGTTGTTAAATCTTTTGTAAGACGTAATAAGGAAAAGGAAAAATTCAAATTAAGTAATGATGATTTATTACAAGCTTCAGAAGGTGCATTTGGTGTAGTTGTTTTAAACATGCCAATTATGCAAGTTGTTGTATTTTCTAGTGTTATAGGTATTCTTTGGTTTGGTGGAAACATGGTTCATGCAGGTACATTAACAGTTGGTAAACTTACAAGCTTCATGACATATTCTTTCCAAATTCTAATGTCTCTTATGATGCTTTCAATGGTTCTTATGATGCTTTCAAGAGCAGTTGCATCAGCACAACGTATAATTGAAGTTTTAGAAGAAGAACCAGATATTAAAGATCCAGTTAATCCAATAACTGAAGTTAAAAATGGTGAAATTGAATTTAGAAATGTTAACTTTAAATATGAAGATGACAGTGATGAAAATAATTTAGAGGGTATCAATATTACTATTAAAGCTGGTGAAACTGTTGGTATAATTGGTAGCACAGGTTCAGGTAAGTCAAGCTTAGTTCAGCTTATACCAAGACTTTATGATGCAACTGAAGGTGAAGTTTATGTTGGTGGAGTTAATGTTAAGGACTATCACATTGAAACTTTAAGAAATGAAGTTGCTATGGTTCTTCAAAAGAATACATTATTCTCAGGAACTATTAGAGAAAACCTTATGTGGGGTAATGAAAATGCTACAGAGGCAGAAATTGAAGCAGCTGCAGCATCAGCATGTGTAGATGAATTTATTGATAGACTACCAGGTAGATATGATATGCATATTGAACAAGGTGGAGTTAATGTATCAGGTGGACAAAAGCAAAGACTTTGTATAGCAAGAGCTATATTAAAGCAACCTAAAGTATTAATTTTAGATGATAGTACAAGTGCTGTTGATACAGCAACTGATGCAAAGATTAGAAAAGCATTTGCAGAAGATTTAAAAGATACTACTAAGATAATAATTGCACAAAGAGTAAATTCTGTAGCTACTGCAGATAAGATTATCGTTATGGATGATGGTAAGATTAGCGCAATTGGAACTCATGATGAGTTAATGGAAAGTAGTGAAATTTATAAAGATGTATACAAATCTCAACAGGAAGGGGTGGGTTTACGTGAATAAGGATAAGAATAATATGCCTCAGGGGCAAGCAGGGCCAGGTAAAGGCGGTAAAAAGCCAGGACCTCCAAAGCCTAAAAATATGAAAAAGACATTAAAAACATTAATGAGCTATTTAGGTAAATATAAGTTACAGTTAATTATAGTAATGGTATTAATAGTTGTAAATTCAATTGCAATGGTAGCAGGATCATATTTCTTAAAGCCATTAGTAAATAATTATATTTTACCAGGTGATTTTAGTGGACTTGCTAAGATGTTAGCAGTATTAGGTACAATCTTTGGATTAGGTGCACTTGCATCATATGGATATGCAAGATTAATGGTACATGTTGCTCAAAACACTATTAGTAATATAAGAACAGATTTATTTAATAAGATGCAAGAGCTTCCTATTAAATATTTTGACAGAAATACTCATGGTGACTTAATGAGTTTATATACTAATGATATTGATAATATTGGTGAAGCTTTAAATAACAGTTTTACAAATATTTTAGCTTCAGGACTTACATTTATAGGAACAATATCAATGATGGTTGTTTTAAGTCCAGTACTAATTATAATAACAGTTACATTTTTAGCATTAATGATTTTTGTTATAAGCAAGGTTGGAGCTAAGAGTAAGTATTATTTTGGAATGCAACAAAAAAATATTGGAGCATTAAATGGTTATGTTGAAGAAATGATAGAAGGACAAAAGGTAATAAAAGTATTCTGTCATGAAGAAGAAGCAATTGAAGATTTTAAAAAGCATAATGAAGAATTAAGAAAAGCTTCTACAGGAGCTCAAACATTTGGTGGATACATGATGCCAATGTTAGGAAATCTTTCTCATATGAATTATGCAGTAACTTGTTGTGTTGGTGGATTAATGACAATAGCAGGTGCATTTGATTTAGGTTCATTAGTATCTTACTTACAATATACAAAGCAAGTTTCTAATCCAATTGCACAAGTATCTCAACAAGTAAATATGATATTAGCAGCATTGGCTGGTGCTGAAAGAATATTTACAGCTTTAGATGAAGAAGTTGAAGTTGATGAAGGTAAGGTTACTTTAACAAGAGTTGAAGTTAAAGAAGATGGTAAATTAGTTGAAACTGATAAGTATACAGGTCACTGGGCTTGGAAGGTACCTTCATCAGTTGTAGCTAAAATGAGAAATTCAGCAGAAGTAGATGGTACTTCAATGTTAGAAATGGCAGCAACTATTGCAAATTTAGAATCAGCTGCAACATTAAGTGATGAACCTATATTAAAGGAGCTTACTGGTGATGTTAGATTTAAGAATGTTGTATTTGGATACAATGAGGAAAAGACTGTATTAAAGAATATTAGTTTATTTGCTAAGCCAGGCCAAAAGATTGCTTTCGTTGGATCAACAGGAGCTGGTAAAACTACAATTACTAACTTAATAAATAGATTCTATGAAATCAACTCAGGTACAATTACTTATGATGGAATAGATGTCAAAGATATTAAGAAGGATGATTTAAGAAGATCATTAGGAATAGTTCTTCAAGATACTCACTTATTTACTGGTACAATAGCTGACAATATCAGATATGGTAACTTAAATGCAACTGATGAAGAAGTTAAAGCAGCAGCTAAGCTTGCAAATGCTCATACATTCATTAAGCATTTACCACATGGATATGACACAGTTATTACTGGTGATGGTGAAGGATTATCTCAAGGACAAAGACAATTACTTGCTATCGCAAGAGCTGCAATTGCTAATCCACCAGTTTTAATAATGGATGAAGCAACAAGTTCAATTGATACAAGAACTGAAAAACTTATTGCGGAAGGTATGGATAAGCTTATGGAAGGAAGAACTGTTTTCGTAATTGCTCACAGACTTTCTACTATTAAGAACTCTCATGCGATAATGGTTCTTGAACAAGGTGAAATAATTGAAAGAGGAAACCATGATTCTTTATTAGAAGAAAAGGGAAGATATTATCAATTATACACTGGAAAAGCAGAATTAGATGCAGAAGAAGTAACAGCATAAGACAAAATTCGGGCTACCTCCGGGGAGCATCCATTATATGGATGTCCCCGGAGTAGCTCTATTTTTATGCTAAAATATAAAATTTTTATTAAATGTCTTTGTAATAAATAACAAAAAAGATTAAAAGAATAGAGATTATAATACAAATATAATGTATAATTAGAAATAAAAGTAAAAAATGCTTTGCAAATGGTCAATAAATAATACTAATGTAATAAATGTAGAAGCTAAATTGAGGAGGAGAATGAATAGAAAGATGCCAGATATGACTATTTCAATAACAATGGAAGCAAATAACAGATCTAATGCAAATCTAATAGAAGAAAATAAAATAGAAACAGATATAACAATAAAATATAATAATAAAATCACTGATGAAACAAAGATATTAGAAAATGAGCAATTAGTACAAGAATTAGAAGAACAAATATGGTTATTAGAAGTTGTTGCATCGAAGCAGAGTAAGGATGTTAGTGAAATAACAATTAAGGATTTAAAAGATATAAGAGAGGTATCAATAAATTCTACAAGTATTCCTAATAATTCTGTCATTCCAAAAATAATTGGAAGGTTTGAATCTTTAAAATCAATTAAGGTTAATGGAGATGAATCATCTTGCAATCTATATTATCCGTTAAACACCTTTCAAACAAATGGAAATTTAGTTAGGATATCTAAAGAAATAGGAAAATGTATAAACTTAGAAGAAGTAAACTTTTCTTTTAATAATCTAAGATACTTACCAAAAGAACTATTTAGAATTGAAAATATAACTAAACTAAATTTAAGTAGCACAGCTTTAAAAAGAATTGATGGAATAACAAGTGAAATATGTAATTTAATAAACTTAACACACTTATATTTAAGCTATACCTATATTGATATTAATGATGTGAAAAGTTTAGCTTTTTTAGAAAATTTACAAGTTTTAGATATAGCTTCTAATATGATTGTGGGGGATATAAAGGAAGTATGTGATAACATTAAAGTAAGTGAAAAATTGGATATGCACATTAATTCTTTTTATGGTAATGGGAAGTACTTACTTAACTATGATGATGGTGTTACAATATATTGCTATTCAAATTTAATATATTTTTCAAATGAAGATGTAGTAAAATTTGAACAATATAATGAAAGAGAAAAGGATAAGAATTATGGTTATAGGGAATTTGCAGGGAATATTTATAATAATAGATTTGCAAAGTATAAGAATAATAAATCAACTTCAAAGATAGCTAACATAAATAAAGATATTACTATTAAAAAGGGGAGTAATATTAATGAAATATATAGTTTATATAAAGAAGGAATTAGAGTTTTAAATTATTACCTAGAAGTTGAGCACTTAGATAATAAAGTATTTAGAGAAAAGATTCCTTATAAAATAAATATAAAAAATCTAGAGTTATTTAATGAAAGTGGAATAGCTATAAAAGATGGAATAGCTAAGATAGAAGTTAAATATGATGATGAAGCTATTTTATTATGTGGATAATTGATTGCTAAGAAGATAAAATACCTTAGTAGAAAGATATAAATATTTTTTTACTAAGGTATTTAAAATAATTCCACTACAAAAATAAAGTAAAAAATGGTAGAATAATATAATAAATACAAGAAATGTGGTTTGGTGGGAGAAGTATAATGGTAAGAGTGCGAGTTGGTAAAAAAAGAGTAATAATTGGATTAATTATAGTTATTGCAATAACTATAATTGCTACACTTGGTATTGGTGGAATTAAAGTAGTAAATGCAAAGAAAATAAGTAGTTCATTAGAATTAGGAATTAATTATTTAACAGAAGGAAAATATGATAAAGCAAAAGAAGAGTTTTTAAAGGTAAAATCAATAGATAATAATCATGAAGAGGCAATAGATTTAATAGAATTGATTGATGACTATGTAGAATTAGAGAATCTATATCAAAGTAAAGAGTATGTATTAGCTTTAGAGTTAATTGATAAAATCAAAGATAATAAATATTTAGAGCATATTGAAGAAAGAGTTAATCAATTTTCAGTATCTATTGAGCAAATGATAGCTATAATAAATGAAGTCAATAATATAGATATTAAAATTGATACATTAATAAGCGAAAATAAATATGAAGAAGCTATTAATTTAATTAATGAATATTTAGGACAAGACTTAGAAGAAGAGTATTCAAATAAACTAAATACTTTATTGAGTAATGTTAATGATTCTAAAACTTCTTATGAGGAAGAGCAACAGAGAATAGCTGAAGAAATGAGATTAGAGGAAGAAAGAAAAGCTGAAGAAGAAAGAAAAAAGCAAGAAGAGCTTGCTAAGCAAGAGTCAGAAAATAAGAAAGAAGAAAGTAGTACAAATAGTGGAAGTGTTAACTTAGGAACTAATGCAGTAAATGAAAGTATATATCAATTGGATGCTGTAGAAATAGCATTAGAAGTGGTTAGAAGAGAGCATCCTGGATATGGACCACATTATTTCGAGAGAGGCCTTGTTACAGAGGGTGAATGGCGTTGGGCATTTGTATTTCTTAAACTTGAGGATCCAAATGCTGCAAGTATAGAGGATAGTAATATAATTGGACAAGTTGGATATACAGTAAATGAAAAAACAGGTGAAGTAAAGCAAGAGGACTGGTTAGTACAATAGATTCGACAAAATACGGGCTACCTCTGAGGTTAATCTATATATTGGATTAACCTCAGAGATAGCCCTATATTCTGTTAATTTATATTTTGTTTAATTTCTAGAGTTGTCCTACATAGAATGGTTTAGCTGTACTCATATAAAGATCATCTTTACTTGATACAAAGGATAAAATAATTCCTTTTATAATGTGGAATTGTTTTATGTTTATGTAGATTGATTTGTGGTATATAATATAGATAATTATTAATTTGTTTAGGAGGAAGAACTATTGAATTTAAGTAATAGTATTATAAATGAGATAATAGATATATGTAAAAAATATTATGGGATTAATAAGGTAGTTCTTTTTGGTTCAAGAGCAAGAGGGGATAATGAATTAAAAAGTGATATAGATTTAGCCGTATATTGTGATAGTGATTTATCCTTATTTATAGAAGAAATTGAAAATACTACGCATACACTTTTAGAATTTGATTTTTCAGATATGAATAATATAGTAGATGATTTTTTTATAGAACAAGTAGAAAAAGAAGGGATAGTATTATATGAGAAGTGTTGAATTTAAATATATGAATTTAAAAAAAGCTTATTTAAGATTAAAAGAAGTTAGTGATATGTATGATGGTAAAAATGATATAATTAGGGATAGCCTTATACAAAGATTTGAATTTACATATGAGCTTACTCATAAAACATTAAAGGAATTTATGAAGTATTTAGGAGTAACATTAGAAAATTCATTCCCAAGAACTATATATAAGAAAGCTTATGTTAATAATTTAATTTCGGATGATAGTGTTTGGATTAATTTATTAGAAGATAGAAATTGCACTTCACATATTTATAATGAAAGCTTAGCAGATGAAATTGCTAAGAGAATTGTTGATAAATATGTAGATGCAATAGGTGAACTTGTAGATAATTTAGAAAAGCTATTGTAATAATATAGAGTAAAAATATTAGAAGATAAAATTAATTTTATGAATTTTTAAGTTTGATTTTGCAGTATGTAATATATATTTTAAATAGTATAGTGTATCTGTTATATAAAAATGTTGGTAACAACATTCTTATATAACAGAATGCCTATAGAGAAAAATAGGTATGTTAATAGATAAAGTCTAATGAAGGATTAAATGTGAAAAAATGTGTTAATACTCATAACTGGGTGATGAATTATGAGTAAAACCATTAATAACAAAGAATATAGATTAAAGTTATTTAAAGAAAAAATAGATAAATCAACATTAAAAATAGAAAATAATATTAATGATAAAAAGCAAAATAAATACATAAAATGCCCTCATTGCAAAAGCGAAGATGTGATAAAGTATGGCTCATATAACGGTATACAACGATATAAATGCAAAAACAATAAATGTGAAAGAACATTTACAAAGCAAACTGAAAGTCCCTTTAGATATTCAAAAAAGTTTAAGGAAAATTGCCATAAATATAAGGAGTTATATGAAAAGGGACTAACAATTAGACAATGTGCAGAGATTCTTAATATAAGTATAGTAACATCATTTTTTTGGAGGCATAGATTTTTATATAACTTAAAGAAGGTAAATTATATTGAGAAGTTATGTGATTATGCTGAATTAACAAGAGTAGTTTTACTTGAGAATTTTAAAGGTGATAGAAATAGTAAAAATAAAGAGAAGGATAAGATTTCAATAGTGAATGCAATGAATAAATCTATTGATATTATATCTATAATAGCTGCTAGAAATCATTTAGGATTGAGAGAATTAAAGGAAAATATAGAACCAAGAATTGATAAAAAGGCTATTGCTGTGGCATTTTTAGATGGAAGACTTCAAGCTTTTTCAGATAAACATAATACAATAAATAAAATTAGAATTAGGAGAATTGATATCACTCCAATTGATGCAAGCTACTCTGTAAAAATAAAAAGATGGTTGAAAAAATTTAGAGGAGTTGCAACTAAATATATAGACCATTATTTAAGTTGGAGAGCCAATGAATATAAGAATAATATTGAATATGATTATAGATTAAATAAAGATGAAAAACTAAAGTTGAATATAGATTTAAATATAAAAATAACCACATATGTATCATGGAATAACATAAAATCAAAAGTATTACCAGTATAGTAGAGTATAATATTATAGGATAATACTATATTTATGATGAATTAAAAAATTTAATATTTAAATCTATCTGAACATAGGGAATTATTCCCTAAGCTTAGAGGAATTCTTGTATTATGGAATAAAAAAGTATATAATAATTAAGTTAAGTGAGGCTCCAAATTTAAATTTGGTTAGTCGAACTTACTCAGCGACTGAAAGGAGTCGAGTTTCCTTTAAATGAGACTCCAAATTTTATATTTGGTCAGTCGAATTTACTCAGCGACTGAAAGGAGTCAAGTTTCCTTTAAATAAATAAAAAGAAATAAATTTATTCATTATATAAATAATTTTAGGAGGACATAACATTGGCTGATTACATAAATGAGATTAAAAAGAGAAGAACCTTTGCAATTATTTCTCACCCTGATGCTGGTAAAACAACATTAACAGAAAAGTTCCTATTATACGGAGGAGCAATAAGACTTGCAGGTTCAGTAAAAGCAAGAAAAGCATCAACACATGCTGTTTCAGACTGGATGGAAATAGAAAAGCAAAGAGGTATTTCTGTTACTTCATCTGTTATGCAATTTAACTATGCAGGACACTGCATAAACATTCTAGATACTCCAGGACACCAAGACTTCTCAGAAGATACATATAGAACACTTATGGCTGCTGACTCTGCTGTAATGGTAGTTGACGCTGCTAAAGGGGTGGAAGATCAAACAAGAAAGCTATTCCATGTTTGTTCATTAAGAGAAATGCCAATTTTCACATTCATCAACAAGATGGATAGAGAAGCTCAGGATCCATTTGGATTATTAGAAGATATTGAAGCAGAACTAGGAATCAAAACATATCCAATGAATTGGCCAATAGGTTCTGGTAAAGACTTTAAAGGTGTTTACGATAGACAAAATCAAAGAATCATAGCATTCAATGGTGGAAACCACGGTTCTACAGAAGTTGAAGCTATTGAAGGTTCTGTTGATGATGAAAAGTTTAGAGAAATATTAGGTGAAGCACTACATGAGAAGTTAATGGAAGATATTGAGCTTCTTGATATTGCTGGTGATGAACTTGATATGGAAAAGGTTAGATTAGGAGAATTAACTCCAGTATTCTTCGGATCAGCTTTAACAAACTTTGGTGTTGAGCCATTCCTAGAGCATTTCTTACAAATGACTACATCACCACTTGCTAGAAATTCAAATATAGGAGAAATTGATCCATTTGATGATAAATTCTCTGCATTTGTATTTAAGATTCAAGCAAATATGAACAAGGCTCATAGAGATAGAATTGCATTCATGAGAATTTGTTCAGGTAAGTTTACAAAAGGTGAAGAAGTATTCCACATGCAAGGTGGAAAGAAACTTAAGCTTGCTCAACCTCAACAATTCATGGCTGAAAACAGAGAAATTGTTGAAGAAGCATATGCTGGAGATATAATCGGGGTATTTGATCCAGGTATATTCTCAATAGGAGATACTTTATGTTCACCATCTAAAAAGTTCAAGTTTGAAGGAATTCCAACATTCGCTCCTGAACATTTTGCAAGAGTTAGACCAGTTGACACTATGAAGAGAAAACAATTCGTTAAAGGTGTTACTCAAATAGCTCAAGAAGGGGCAATCCAAGTATTTAAAGAAAACCATGTTGGTATGGAAGAAATAATCGTAGGTGTTGTAGGGGTACTTCAATTTGAAGTTCTTGAATACAGACTTAAGAATGAATACAATGTTGACATTAAGATGGATAGACTTGCATTTAGATATGTAAGATGGGTTGAAAGCTATGATGGAGATATTGATAGATTAAACTTAACTTCTGATGCTAAGAGAGTTAAGGACTTCAAGGATAGAGACCTAATCATATTCCAAAATGACTGGGGAATTAACTGGGCACTTGATCACAATAAAGGATTAGTTCTTTCTGGTGTAGGTAAGAGTGACGAGTAGCTCTAGAAATAGATAATATATTATTTAAATAAAAAGCATGTAGTAAGATTTAAGCTAATATGCCCTATTTATAGAAGATAGTTAAAATAATAAAACTAATAACTATAGGTATGGTATATTAATATTCTTACCATATGCTTTTTTATATTATAAAATAAACTATTTTCACTTACAGATTATTATAAAAACATAACTATATTACAAAATAATATAATATAATATAAAAATAAGTAAAATATGATATAATAACCATATAAATAATATAAAGTAAAATTGTATTAGACGTAACTAGGGGGATATAATGTATAAGCAGATTTTGGGGGAAGATATAATAAAAAAACAAGCTAATGAAATATTAAGATATATTTTCACCAGTGGTATAATACTAATGAGTATTTTCATAATAAGGATATTCGTGGTTTTTAATCATAAGGACTATGTATATTCCATTGAGATGTTTATTAGGCAGGTAAATGGAGCAATATCTATCATTTCAATAATTACCTGCTTAATACTATATAAAAAAACAAAGGATTCCATAGTATTCACATTAATGTTAGTGTATGTTGGGCTTTCAATAGCAATAATTACAGGACAATTTGATCATTATGAATTTTTAAATAATAAATTTATAGTTAGTGATTATATAAGTATAATAACAGCTTCTTTTAGAATAATTATACTTTTTATCTCCATTAAGCCAAATTTAAAATTATATAAGTTAATAAATAAATATAAAGTGCAATCCTTTATATTTGTGGTTATTTATTCTATTATTGGTTTGGAATTTGAGAAGAAATATTTTACAGGAGATTTTTTTGATAATAAAGAACTATTCTTTTCATTTAATTTACTTATATTTATTGTATATATAATAGTAGCATTAAAAATATTATTAATAGGTATAAAAGAAACTAAGATTATATTATGTACTTTCAGTTTAAGCCTATTTTTATTTTCTATTAAGTCTCTATATATCATATATGGAGTAGTATATAGTTCAGCAAATATAAAATTAATAGCAGCTTTATTAACATACATATCATTTTTTATAGTTATTATTGGTTCTGTAATAGAATTATATTTACTATATAAAGAAGCTGAGTATTTAAATAAGGAACTAAGAAAATTCTATAATTTAGCTAATAATAATACAAATTCATATATGTTTATTTGTGATAAGAATTTTAACGTATCATTTATTAATAACAAAATAAGAGAAGATTATAACTATAAAATAAATAATGATGAATTTAAAAAAGAATTATTAAAAATTAACTTTCTAGAAGAAACAAAAGAAATAATTAAGGAAGAGTTATATAGTAAATCAAATTGGAGAGGAATAATAAAGAATTTAAAGAAGGGGGCAATTGTTGATTGTTCTATTCAGTTAATAAAATCAGAAGAAGAGGAAAATCAAATATTAGTTACCTATGTTGATATGTCAGAAACTATTAAATTACAGTCAGAAATAGAAGCTCATAAAATTAATGATGTTAAAAAATCTGAGTTTATATCAACACTTTCTCATGAATTAAAAACACCATTAAATATTTTTTATTCAATAATACAGTTGTTAGATAAAACTTCAACTATTGGTATAAAAGAATTTAAGGAAAGTTATGATAAGTATAGTAGTTCATTAAAATTAAATAGCAAGAGAATGTTAAGGCTTGCAAATAATATAGTAGATTCAACAAGGATTGATACAGGAGCACTTAAAGCTGAGTTTGGAAATTACGAAATAGTTTCAATTGTTGAAGATATAGTAATATCAACAGTACCTTTTGCTCAATCTAAAAATATAAGCATAGAGTTTGATACAAATATTGAAGAACATTTTATAAAGTGTGATCCTGCTATGATTGAAAAAATAGTATTAAACTTAGTATCAAATTCAATTAAATATACCAAAAATGAAGGAAGTATTAAAATAGATATAATATTAAAAGATGACATATTAGAAATATTGTTTAAAGATACAGGTATAGGAATTCCATATGAATTAAAAGATAAAATATTTGATAGATTTTCAAGAGTTGATAGTTCATTAAAGCGATTAAATGAGGGAAGCGGAATTGGTCTAAATATAGTTAAGTCTATGGTAGAAGTTCATAATGGAAATATATCAGTATATAGTGTATTAAATGAAGGCAGTATTTTTAAGGTTGAATTGCCAAATGTATTGATTGAAGATTCACCAATGACAATCTATGAATTTAATAAAGCTAATACAGAGTTAGAATTATCAGATATATATAATTAATAAACTATAAAATAATAAACAAGTGATGGATTATTATTAAACAATGGAAAGAAAAAATAAATAATTTGAAATAAAGTATAAAATACAGAACCAAGCTAATCAATAGCAAAAGTTCTGTGTTTTATATATTTATCTGATGGCTAGCCGTTGTAACACTCCCATCTTAAGTCGGTGTGTTATAAAAAACGGATAGCCACTAGATAACGAATTCTAAGCTTCAGATGAAGTTAAAACTCCACCTGAAACTAAGAATTCCATTTATATAAAAAAAAGGAGGAAATTAATGAAGAGGGTAACTAATACAACGTTATTTATAATCATAATATGCTGCTTATCGATAATTTGCTATAAATTTTATAATTATTTTATTGATGAAAAATTAAATAATGAAATTCAAAGTTATGCACCAACAATTAGCGATGTATATTTATCGGAGGATAGTAGCCAATCATCAAGTAATGAAGTGGGGGGAAATAATAATCCAAATGAGGCAGAAGGGGATAATAAAACCATAAATGAAAATCAAGAAGAATTAAAATCTATAAATAACAATTATGAAATGTGGATTGAAATTCCAAATACGAAAATTAATTATCCAATAGTACAAGGAAAAGATAATGAATACTATCTTAAACATAATTTTAAAAATGAAAGTAATATGTCAGGAACAATATTTGTAGATTATAGAAATAATATAGATGAAGATAAAAATATCATAGTATATGGTCACAACATGAGAAATGGTACCATGTTTAATAATATAACTAAATTTAAAGAAGATAGCTTTTTCAATAGCAATGATACAATTAACATAATAAGAAATAATACATTATATCAATACGAAATATTTTCAGTATATGTTGAAGATGAAAGTAAAGTTAGCTTAGATATTGAATTTATAGATGATGAAGCCTTTGTAAAATATGTATCTAATGAAGGCTTAAAGTCAATGTATAATAAAGATATTACTATAAGTAAAGAAGATAAAATAATAACATTAGTAACTTGTAGTTATGAATATGATGGAGCAAGAACTGTGCTAGTTGGAAAGTTAAAAGTTTGAGAAATTTCATTATATTCCCCTTTTCACTAAAGAAGTTTGTACTATATAATATGTAATATATATAAATAGGGGGATATAAATTTATGATAGATATGCATTCGCACATAATAAATGGCATAGATGATGGTTCAAAAAGCATTGAAATGACAATAAATATGTTAAGAAAAGCAGAAGAGTCGGGAACAACAGATATAATTGCAACACCTCACTTTATGAGGGGAAGATTTGAAGTTGAGTATAAAGATGTGCTTAAAAAAGTAGAAGAATTAAAGAATATGGCACTGGAAAATAATATAAATATTAATATATATGCGGGGCAAGAGGTTTACTATAATAAAAATATATTACAATACTATAATGATAATATGATAGGAACAATTAATAATACAAAATATATGTTAATAGAGTTTCCAATGCTAGATTTTAATATTGATGAAATAATAGATACAATATATGAGCTGCAAATAAGAGGAATAGTACCAATAATAGCTCATCCAGAAAGATATAAATTATTTATTAAAAAGCCTTCAATGATTAATGTACTTATAAATGAAGGAATGTTATTCCAAATGAATGCAGGAAGTATAACTGGGAAGTTTGGAAGGGATGTTAAGAAAACTGCAACTAAATACTTAGAACATAATATATATAGCTTTATTGGATCCGATGCTCATAGAGATAGAGGAAGAGACACTGATATAAGTGAAGCATTAAATATTTTAGAACTACCACAAAAAAAGGAATTTATTAATAATGGGAAAGTAATGCTTCAAAATGGAGATGTAGAATTTAAGGGAACTACAGTTAAAGAAAAGAAATTTTTAGGAATATTTTAAAACTTATAATATAACTTAAACAACTATTTTTATTATTAAGCTATGTTTTAAAAGTAAGTTGATATTAAAAGCTTATTTAATTAAGTTAATATCAGCATAGATTTAAAACATAGCCTATTATTAGTTTTCAATAAATTTACGAATTCTAGATAATAAAGCAAGTAATTCACGCCTTTTCTTTGGATAATTTAAGTTATGTTCAATACAATATCTATATAAGGTACAATCTTCAGTAAGGTAAGCAATTCTAATTAGTTCAAATTCATCAGGAGAAAGAGCAGTTCTTAAAGAATCAATGAGCATAGAGTTAATCACATAATCTTCTAAGTCAAAAGAATCAGAAATTAAATCTTCAATTTCTGTATCTTCATCAATATCAATATTAAGACTAGATTCATCTTTATATTTAATTTGATTACGGGCTAAGTTTTTGAAACCATTTTTAATTGAATTAATAATATAAGCATCAATATATTCTCCACCCTTAGCAAGATCATATTTATTAATAGCAGTAATAATAGATATATTTCCAATCTGTATTAAATCATCAGCATCATAATTTTTTAATTTGTACTTAAAAGCATATTTTTTTATTAGAAATTGATATTTTTCAATAAAAAAGAGAATAGATTTTTCATTACCACTCTTAGCATTACATAAAATAGTAAATAAATTTTCAAAATTACATTTTACATTTCTATTCCTGTTATTGAAATTATAATTATTATTTTCTTGAGTTTCTGCATATAAAGATTTCAAAATTGACACCCCCTAAATTAAATACGGCTTTTTACAAAAAAAGCGAACATACATTCTCGAACATATGTTTATTATACTACATATTCAAAAAAATGGAAACTTAGAAGAGCAGTTTTGTGATATCTTACAAAATTAAAAAAAGTTAAAAAAAATTAACAAATTTAAATATAAAAAATTGCAACAATTTTCGACAGGTAAAAATAGTAAGTATAAGGAATTCAAAGAGAAATTTAAAAAAGAGAAATAAAAAATCAAAATAAAGGAAATGAAGGAAGTGATAGAAAAAGTTAATCTACAAAATAAAACAATATGGCAAATAAAGGGTTTACTGCTTAAAATTCCATAGCTTTAGAAAACTTTTAAGAGTATTCCTTTTATGATATAATTGGCTTTGTCAAAAAAATGTTGAAAAATATATAAAAATAGGAGGAAAGATAATATGGTAAGAGGAGCATTAAAAATTATTTATATAATTAAAGCTCTATTAAATTTCAAATTAAATATTCCATATTAATCATTAGTTATATAAGTAAATATAAAATTAATTAATAATATATGTTAAGAAATTAACAGATAAATAGTAAATTTTTAAACAACTAAAATAAAATATAAAATCTAAAAAAAGAAAAGGAGAGTATATTAATGAACGAAATGGAAGAACAAGTAATAAGCATATCGGAAATTTTTGAAGCATTAAAGAAACGTTGGATATTAATAGTTTCTATTACTTTAGTTGCTACATTAATTTCAGGAGTATTAAGCTTCTTCGTAATTAAGCCAACATATGAGACGAGCACTAAGGTTTTTATAGGTAAGGAAGAAAGCAATCAAGAAGGATATAACACAAATGATATTCAAATGTATCAAAAACTTTTACAAACTTATGCAGAAACAATAAAAACTAACGAGGTAGTACAAGCTGCTATTAATAATACAAATGCAGACTTAACAGTACCAGCAGTAAAGGGAGCATTAACAGTAACACCAGTTAGTGATACTCAAATACTTCAAATTAAATATCAAAATAAGAGTCCAGAAGTAGCAAAGGAAATATTAGAAAATGTAACTAATGAATTTGTTGTTTTAGCAAAGGAGCTTGTTCCAAATGGTAATGTTAGAGTAATTGAAGCAGTTCAATTACCAGAAAATCCAGTAGCGCCTAATAAGAAAATGAATATTGCAATTGCATTTTTATTAGGACTAATGGTAAGTGTAGGATTAGTATTCCTTCTTGAATATCTTGATAATACTTTTAAAAATAAAGAAAATCTTGAAAGGGAATTAGATATTCCAGCACTTGGAGTGATTCCTGTAGTTGATGAAGAGTAGGAGGAAAATTAATGTTTATAGTTGAAAAAAAACCTAAATCTATAGCTGCTGAAGCTTATAGAAGTTTAAGAACTAATATACAGTACTCATCTTTTGATAAGAAGTATCAAACTTTAGTTGTTACTAGTGCTAATCCTGGTGAAGGAAAAACTACTGTTGCTGGGAATTTAGCTCTAGTATTAGCACAAGGGGAAAGCAAAGTGCTTTTAGTTGATTGTGATATGAGAAGACCTTCTATGCATAAAAGATTTAAGATTACTAATACATACGGTATTTCAGATTTATTAGTTGGAAATAAGAAGATGGAATCAGTAGCACATAAATACAATGATAATTTAACAATTGTACCATCAGGGAAGATTCCACCAAATCCAGCAGAAATGCTTGGTTCTAAAGCAATGACAGCATTTTTAGAAGAAATGAAAAAACATTTTGATTATATAGTTTTAGATACTCCACCACTTCAAGCTGTAGCAGATGCACAAATTTTATCAACTAAAGTTGATGGTAGCTTAATAGTTGTAAGAGCAGGAGTAACTAAGAAAGATGCAGTTCATAATGCAGTTTCTATTATTAATAAAGTTAATGGAAATATTATTGGAACAGTTCTTAATGGTGCAGATAATAGTAAAGATAAGTACTACTATTATTATGGGGATGAAGATAGTAGAACTGGAAGAAGAGCTAAAAGACACTAGGAAATTTAGTGGGTAAATAATTTTTAAAAGGCAAATTAACTAAATGACACAAATAATTTGCCTTTTTCGTGGGGAAAAAAGATAACTAATTTTACAAATTGAAAGAGGGGGGAAATGTGTGGAGGGTACACAATTAGATTTTGAAAATGAATCTATTAGAGGATTCAGTTTTTATGAGATTATTAAGAGATTAATTGATATTATCTGTTCTTTTATGGGATTATTAGCATTTAGTCCATTATTTATTATTATAGCAATTATTATTAAGTTTACTTCTAAGGGACCTGTGTTTTTCTCACAAAAGAGAGTTGGAAAATATGGAAGAGAATTTGATATGTATAAGTTCAGATCTATGGTAGTTAATGCTGAAGAGCTTAAGGAGAAGCTAGCTGCTCAAAATGAAATGTCTGGACCTATGTTTAAGATGAAGGATGATCCTAGAGTTACTAAGGTTGGTAAGTTTATTAGAAAAACTTCTCTTGATGAATTACCTCAGCTTTGGAATGTCCTTAAGGGGGATATGAGTCTTGTTGGACCTAGACCAAGTTTACCTAAGGAAGTAGCTCAATTTGAGGATTGGATGCATAGGAGATTAGAAGTTAAGCCAGGACTTACTTGTTATTGGCAGGTTAGTGGAAGAAACAATATTGATTTTGAGGATTGGATGAAGCTTGATATTAGATATGTTGAGGAGAAAAATCTTTGGATTGATATTAAGTTGATTTTTAAGACTGTTGGTGTACTTTTTGGAGATAAGAATGCTCACTAGAAAGGGAAAGGGGAATTAGTAATATGTTATGTGCTTTAGTAATGGCTGGTGGTAAAGGAACAAGATTTTGGCCACTTTCTACTGAAGAAAAGCCTAAACAGTTTTTAAACTTAATAGGTGAAGAAACTATGATACAAATGACTGTAAATAGAATTAAACCTATTATTCCTATAGAAAGAATATTTGTATGTACTGGAGAAATGTATGTCAATTTAGTTAAGGCACAACTTCCAGAATTGCCAGAAAGAAATATTATAGTTGAACCAGAAGGAAGAAATACTGCACCTTGTATTGCATTATCTGCAATGGTAATAGATAGATATTATAAAAATTCTAATATGGTAGTATTACCTTCAGATCACTTAATAAAGGATGAAGAAGAGTTTAGAAGTACTCTTTTAGCAGCAGATAATTTTATAAAAGAAAAGGATGAAGCTATTGTTACATTGGGTATGAGTCCAAGTAGACCTGAAGTAGGGTATGGTTATATTAAATATAGTAATGAAGTATTAAAATCTGATGATTTTAGAGTTATAAAGGTAGATGCATTTGTTGAAAAGCCTAATTTAGATACAGCAAAGAAATATTTAAGAGAAGGTAACTACTTATGGAATGGTGGAATGTTTATTTGGAGTATTAATAATGTAATAAATCAAATAAAGATGTATTCAACTGATACATATAATGCACTTATAAGTGTAATGGAAGTAAATGAAGAAGGTTTACAAGAAACTATTAATAAAAACTATGAAAATACAGAGGCAACTTCTATTGACTATGCTGTTTTAGAGAAATCTAAGGATGTTTATGTAATTCCAAGTAATTTTGGATGGGATGATGTTGGTAGTTGGGAAGCTTTAGATAGATATAGAGATAAAGATGATGCTGGAAATGTATTAGTTGGACAAAGTACAGCTGTTAAGGCTAATAATAACTTAGTTATTTCATCTAACAATAGTGTAGTTGTTGAAGGTTTAGATGATATTTATGTAATAGAAAGTGGTGGAAAGGTTCTAGTTGGGCATAAATCAAATGTGGCTAATGTTAAGGAATTAAAAAATATAGTATAGGTCAGTGGGAGTAAGATGAATAAAAAGAAAAAGTTATTAGTATATGCACATTACTATTACCCAGATGTAGCATCAACAGGACAAATACTTACAGAATTATGTGAAGGAATGAAAGATACTTTTGATATCACTGTAATATGCGTTGTTCCTAGTTATACTGGAAAAATAGAAGAAAAGTATAAGACTCAAAGAATTTATAAAGAAAATATAAATGGAATAAATATTGTAAGAGTAAGGGTGCCAGAATTTGAAAAAAGTAATAAGGTAAGTAGAATAAAAAATTTATTAGCATATTTCTTTAATTCTTTAATAGCAACATTAAAGATAGAAAAGCAAGACTACATATTTACAATATCACAACCACCAATATTAGGTGGAATACTTGGTGTATTAGGTAAATGGATTAAAGGTGGAAAACTTATATATAATATTCAGGATTTTAATCCAGAACAAACCATGGCTGTTGGATATGCTAAAAATAAATTATTACTTAATACAGTAATGATGATAGATAAATTCAGTTGTAAGCAATCTAATGAAGTTATTGTAGTTGGAAGAGATATGCAAGAAACTTTAAGAAATAGATTTAATAATAAAAAAGTGCCTGAAAATACTTTTATAAATAATTGGATAGATGAAAAGGAAATATATCCTTTAAATGAGAATCACCCTAAAATTGTAGCTTTTAAAGAGAAGTATAATTTACAAGATAAATTTATAATAATGTATTCAGGTAATATAGGACTTTATTATGATTTGGAAAATATAATAAAGATTATTGCAAAATTTAATGGAAGAGAAGATGTTGTTTTTGCTTTTGTTGGAGATGGAACTGTTAAGCAAGAAATAGAAAATTATGCTACAGAAAATAAATTAAGTAATGTTACTTTCATTCCTTATCAAGATAAAGCTGATTTAGTTTACTCATTAAATTCAGCAGACATACATTGGGTTGTTAATGCAAAGGGAATAAAAGGTGTATCAGTGCCAAGTAAACTTTATGGAGTAATGGCTGCTGGAAAGCCAGTACTTGGAGTTTTAGATGAAGGTTCGGAAGCAAGACTTATAGTCGATGAATGTAATTGTGGAGTTTGTACAGAGCCTGGTAATTATGATGAGATATACAACAAAATAGAATATATATTAAATAACAAAGAAAAAGTAAAAGGTTTAGGGGAAAATGGTAGAAAATATTTAGAAAAGAATTTAACTAAAGAAGTTTCTATTAATAAATATAAAAATACAATTTTATCATTGGATTCTAAAATAATAGATATAACTAAAAAAGGTAATATTGAAAGTAATAAAGAAGAATTAGCCATTTAAGGAAAGAAGGAGAGAATTAAAATGAAAAAGGTAGCTTTAATTACAGGAATAACAGGGCAAGATGGATCATATTTAGCAGAATTATTAATTGAAAAAGGATATGAAGTACACGGTATAGTTAGAAGACATTCAACTATTAATACTTCAAGAATAGATCACTTATTTGAAAATCCAGAAATCGGTGGGAAGTCTTTATTTTTACACCATGGTGATTTAACTGATTCATCAAACTTAAATAGATTAATAGAAAAAATTCAACCTAATGAAATATATAACTTAGCAGCACAATCTCACGTTGCAGTATCTTTTGAAGTTCCAGAATATACAGCTGAAACTACAGGTGTAGGTACTTTAAGATTATTAGATGCAATAAGAGAAACAGGGGTTAAGTGTAAGTTCTATCAAGCTTCAACATCTGAATTATTTGGAGGACTTCCAGAAACTGCACCACAAAGTGAAAAAACTCCATTTTATCCAAAGAGCCCATATGGGGTTGCTAAACTTTACTCTTATTGGATAACTGTAAACTATAGAGAATCTTACGATATGTTTGCTTGTAATGGGGTATTATTTAACCATGAATCCCCAAGAAGAGGTGAAACTTTCGTTACTAGAAAGATTACAATGGCAGTTGCAAACATAATGGCAGGAAAGCAAGAAAAATTATCTTTAGGAAACTTAGATGCCAAGAGAGACTGGGGATTTGCAGGAGATTACGTATACGGAATGTGGTTAATTCTTCAACAAGAAAAACCTCAAGACTATGTTTTAGCAACTAATGAAACTCATACAGTAAGAGAATTCGTTGAATTAGCATTTGCTGAAGTTGGAATTGAAATTGAGTGGAAAGGAACTGGAGTAGACGAAAAAGGATATGATAAAGCTACTGGTAGATTATTAGTAGATGTTAATCCAAGATACTTCAGACCAGCAGAAGTTGAATTATTATGGGGAGATGCAACTAAGGCCGAAAAAGAATTAGGATGGGAAAGAAAAGTAAGCTTTAAAGGATTAGTTTCTATGATGGTTGATGCTGATATGAAAGCTTTAGCTGGAATAGGTTCAAAGGAATTTGCAGCTCAAAGACAAGCAGATTTAGAAGTAGCAGTTACTAAGTAATATGATAAAAGGAAAGACTATTGCTTTCTTCATTTCAGATCATGGATTTGGACATGCTTCAAGGAATATACCTATTATTAGGTATATTCTTGAGGCTACTAAAGATATTAGGATAATTATTAAAATTGGCAAAAATCAAGGACGATTTATTAGAGACTTAGTTGGAGATTTTGATGGTAGAGTTAGTTATTTTTTTGAACCTATGGATGTTGGACTTGTTTTAAAAGAAAATAGTTTAGATGTTGATTCAGAAAAGCTAGAAGAAAAAGTGCAAGACTATATAAGTAGTTTTGAGGAAAAGGTTAGCAAGGAAAATGAGTTTCTACATTGTAATAATGTAAATTTAATTGTTAGTGATATTGTACCGTGGATTTTTAAAAGTGCTAAAGAATGTAATATACCTAGTATCTTAATTTCAAATTTTACTTGGGTTGGAATTTATAAAGAGCATTTAAGCAAAGAAATTTGTGATAAGTATATTGAGTGCTATAAATTAGCAGATAAAGCTTTATTTTATGAACTTTATATGGAAGAGATGAAGGATTATATAAGAAATTATAAAGAAATATCTCTATGCTCTAGGGATTTTGATTTAGAGAAGGCTGATAAAATAAAACAAAGTTTTAAAAGACCTATAGTTTATATAAGTGTTGGAAGATCAGTTTACTTAAAGAATGAAATAGATGTTAGTAGTTTAAATTATAATTTTATTGTTACTGATGGGATTAAACTAAAGGGGAATAATGTTCATTATTTAGATAAAGAAACACCTAATACCCAAGATTATTTAATGGCTAGTGATTTTGTAATTACTAAGGCTGGCTGGGGAACTATTTCTGAAGCATTACTTGGAGAAAAGAAGATAGCTATTTTATCTAGAGATAATGTAGCAGAAGATAGAAATACTATTAAAAAGCTTACAATCATGGGACTAGCTATTGAAACTGATTTTGATTTAGAAAGTATACTTAAGGATTTAGAAGAATTTAATCCTTGTTATGATAAATATAATTTTAAGAATAGTTATAAAGAAATAGGAAATTACCTTATTTCTTTTTTGAAGGGATGATTTAATAGTGAAAAAGAACAGTAAGATTTATATTGCTGGACATAGAGGACTTGTTGGTTCCGCAATAGTTAGAAATTTAGAATCTAATGGATTTACAAATATAATAACTAGAACTCATGCAGAACTTGATTTAACTAATCAAGCAGATGTAAAAAAATTCTTTGAAGAAGAAAGACCAGAGTATGTTTTCTTAGCAGCTGCTAAAGTTGGTGGAATTCATGCTAATAATACATATCCAGCTGATTTTATTTATGATAATTTAATGATTCAAAATAATGTTATCAAAGCTGCACATGATTTTAAGGTTACTAAGCTTTTATTCTTAGGAAGTACTTGCATTTATCCTAAGATGGCTCCACAACCAATTAAGGAAGAATATCTTTTAACTGGAGCTTTAGAGGAGACTAATGAAGCTTATGCAGTTGCAAAGATTGCAGGTCTTGAAATGTGTAAGTTCTTTAAGAGACAATATGGAGATAATTTTATAAGCTGTATGCCTACTAATCTTTATGGACCAAATGATAATTTTGATTTAAAGAATTCTCATGTATTACCTGCTTTAATTAGAAAGTTCCATGAAGCTAAGGTAAATGGAAGTGAAGTAGTTGAAGTATGGGGAACAGGTACTCCGCTTAGAGAGTTTATTTATGTTGATGATATGGCTGCTGCTTGTGTATTCTTAATGGAAAACTATGATGGTGAGCAACATGTTAATATCGGAACTGGGGAAGAAGTTTCTATAAGACAATTAGCTGAAACTGTTAAGGAAGTTGTTGGATTTGAAGGTGAGCTAATATTTAATACGGATATGCCTGATGGAACTCCAAGAAAGTTAACTACTGTTGATAAGTTACATGGATTAGGATTTATGCATAAGGTAAGTTTAAATGATGGTATAAGAATGGCTTATGAGTGGTTCTTAGAAAATTATAAGTAAGGGGTAAGTATGTTTAAGAGCAATTACTTTAAATTAGTTATGAAGTTAAACAGGGTTAAGTTTGGTAAGAACTTAAATCTTTATGGTGTTCCGGTAATTTTTAAAAAAGGTGGCTCTCAATTAAATATAGGAGAAAACTGCACGATTAAAAGTAGTTTTCTTTCTAATTTACTAGGGTTAAGTCAAAGAACAATTATTGTTACTAGAACAGAAGAAGCCAAGATTGAAATTGGCAATAATGTTGGAATTTCTGGGGCTACTATTTATGCTCGTAAGGGAATTACTATTGGTGATAATACATTAATTGGTGGGAATGTTAAGATATTAGATAATGACTTTCATCCTATTGAAGTTGAAGCTAGAAATCTTGATATAAAAGAAAAGATAGGAACCAGGAAAATTAAGATAGGAAAAGATTGCTTTATTGGTGCAAATTCTTTAATTTTAAAAGGTGTTGAGATAGGAGATGGATCAGTAGTAGGTGCAGGTAGTGTTGTTACTGGTAAGTTTCCGAGTAATGTAGTAATTGCGGGAAATCCTGCTAGAGTGATTAAGGAGTTGTAGGAGTTTTTATATGAAGAAGAAGGTAGGAATAATAGGTCAATTTCCACCACCAATGCATGGGTTATCTAAGGCATTAGATACATTATATAATTCGTATTTAAATGAAGAATTTGATTTTACTAAGATAGATATTACAAATAATAAGAAATTCTTAAATAATTTACTTAAGATTATGTTTAGTAAATTAGATTTATATTATTTAACTATATCTCAAAGTAAATTTGGGAATATAAGAGATTTAATAATGATTAAATTAATCCAATTAAAGAAAAAAAAGATAATAATTCATTTACATGGCGGTGGATTTAGGAATATATTGGATAGTGAATTTGGAAATTTTCAAAAAAAACTTAATTATAAAATAATATCTAAGGTTGATGCAGGAATTGTCTTAGGGGATTCTTTAAGATATATATTTGAAGGAATAATACCAGACGATAAGATTTATGTAGTTAAAAATTGTGTAGATGATGAATTTGTTATTAGTGATAATGAATTTAATGAGAAGCTTATAGCTTTAGAAAATAAAAAAGAATTTAAAATTCTCTATTTAAGTAACTTTATAGAGGATAAAGGATATAAAGAAGTACTTCAATTAGCTAAGTTAGTTAAAGAAAAGAATGATGAAAGATTTAAATTTATTTTTGCTGGAAAGTTCTTTAATGATATTGATAAAAAAGAGTTTTTTGAGTTTATTGATAAGAATTCCTTAAATTCTATAATTAACTATAGGGGTATTGTTAAAGGAACGCAAAAGTTAGAATTATTGAAAGAATGCGATGTTTTTATATTGTTGACAAGATATAAGAATGAAGGACAACCAATTTCGATAATAGAAGCAGCGGCTAATGGGCTAAGGGTAATATCAACTAATCATGCTGGAATTAATGATATATTATCTGAAAATGAAATGCTAATGGTTAATAAAAATAATAGTGATATTAAAAGAATATATGATGAGTTGATAAATTATATAGAAAGTACAAAAGTTAAAAACTTAAAAGAAAATAGAAATAAGATGCTGCTTGATTTTTCACAAGAAAAATATCTGAAAAGTTTAGAGTTAGTTTTAGAGAAGATATAAAAAGTTTATTAATACTTATGGAGTTGAGTTATGGAACCAATAAGAATTTTATATGTTAATGGTGGACCAATGAATCGTGGTGGTATTGAATCATATATGATGAATTACTATAGAAACTTTGATAAGAGTAAAATTCAAATAGATTTTGTTGCTATAGGTGAGAGAGCAACTTATGACGATGAAATAGAATCGTTAGGTGGAAAAATGTATTATATTCCTAAAAAAAGTAAGAATTATTTAGGATATAAAAAAGGACTTAGAAATATATTTAAATCTGGAAAGTACAAAGTAGTACATACACATATGGATGCTATGGGGATGACAGTTTTAAAGGAAGCTAAAAAGTTTAATATACCTATAAGAATTGCACATAGTCATAATACACAACACCTTACTAATAATCATATTAAGTTGAAAATTAATGAGTATGCTAGAAAGAATATTAATAAATACGCTACTCATATGTTTGCTTGCTCAGAATTAGCAGGAAGATGGCTTTTTGGAGATGAGGCGTTTGAAAGTGGAAAAGTTGAAGTTATAAAAAATGCCATTAATATTGAAAAGTTTAAGTTTGATATGCAAAAGAGAAATATTCTTAGAAATAAATACGATATTTTAAATGATGAAATTGTTATAGGACACGTAGGAAGATTTGATTATCAAAAGAATCATAAATTCACAATAGAAATGTTTCAAATGTTAATTAATAAGAATAAGAAGTATAAGCTATTTTTAATTGGTAATGGGCAATTAAAGGATGAAATTAAGAAATTAATAAAGTCGTATGGAATAGAAGAAAATGTGATAATTCTAGATGCATGTGATAATGTTAATGATTTTTATAATATATTCGATATATTTATATTACCGTCTAAATTTGAAGGATTAGGGATAGTGGCAATTGAAGCACAGGTAAATGGAATTCCGTGTATATTATCAGACAACATACCAATGGAAGCTAAAGTAAGTGAAAATGTAAAGTTTATTAGCTTAGATAATAAAAGGTTGTGGATTAAAGAGATAAAATATGTTACTGAGAACATTTTGGATAGAAGACATAATATAGATAATATTATTAAGAAAGGTTATGATATTAAAATTCAATCTAAGAAACTACAAAATAAATATATTTTATTATACAAGGAGATATTAAATTGAAGGTTTTATTTATAACTAATATTCCAGCTCCATATAGAATAGATTTTTATAATGAATTAGGTAAGCAAATTGATTTAACAGTTGTGTTTGAAGCTAAAGGAGCTGAAGGAATAAGATTTAATTGGAATATAGATGAGATTAATAACTTTAAAGCAATTTTTTTAGATGAAGGGAATATTAAAGAAAAAAGAGTTAATTGGAAAATATTAAAATATATAAAAAAGAATGAGTATGATCATATAGTTGCTACAAGTTATTCTTATTTTACTGAAATGATAGCGTTAATTTATATGAAGTTAAGAAGAATTCCATATTATTTAGAAACTGATGGCGGTATGATTAGAAATGAAAGCTCATTAAAAAGGCTATATAAGAAATTCTTAATATCAAATGCTAAAGGCTATTTTAGTCCAAGTAAAAGTAGTGATGATTATTTGGAATTTTACGGAGCAAATAGAGAATATATTTATAGGTATCCATTTACATCATTGAATAATAAAGAGATATTAACTAATATACCTACAGTAGAAGAAAAACTAAAATTAAGAACAGAGTTAGGAATAAAAGAAAAAAAAGTGGTTTTATCAGTAGGACAGTTCATATATAGAAAAGGATATGATGTATTACTAAAAGCTTGTAAAGAACTAGATGAAGAAATTGGAGTTTATATTATTGGTGGAAAACCAACAGAAGAATATTTGAAGCTTAAGAAAGAATTAAATTTAACTAATGTATATTTTGAAGAATTTAAAAGTAAAGAAGAACTTTCAAAATATTATAAAGCAGTAGATTTATTTGTTTTACCTACTAGAGAAGATATTTGGGGATTAGTAATTAATGAAGCTATGGCTCACGGATTGCCTATAATTACTACTGATAAATGTGTAGCTGGGATAGAATTAGTTGATAAGTCAAATGGAATTCTAGTGGAAGATGAAGATGAAATATCTTTAGCTGAAGCAGTTAATAGAGTTTTAAAAAATAAAAAGGAACAAATTAAATTAAGTCAAAATAGTTTAATAAAAATAAAAAATTATACGATTGAAAAGATGAGTGAAATGCATTTAACTAATATGTAAAGTAGTAATTATGCGAGTAATAAATTACGATGCCATAATCCTTTTACTGTAAGTTTAATGTTGTTATGGTACGTTGTATGGTACGTTGCTCTTCAGTTACGTGATACTATTTATAGGTTTTAAATATGAAAAGATATTAAAATAGCAATTATAGTATTAATATTTAGGGTGTTTGAAGTTTTTTATCTATAAGTGTAATTTATGTTTAGATTATAAAATGTATTTTTTATGAAAATTAACGAGCATGTAAGTGAAAATTACTAAAAGTAGTAAAATAGTTTTATAATTAATTAAAAATATATTTAGAAGTGAGAGAAAAGTGTGAAAATATTAATTGATGATTTTAAAAAATATAAAAAATATAAAAAATATATAGATGTTATTTTATTGTATTTTTCTTCAAGAGCATTTCAAGCAGTAGTATTATATAGAATTAGTAATTATTTGTATAAAAATGGAATGAAAAAACTTTCTATAATTATTAAAAATAAATCTATAAAATTGACTGGATGTGAAATTGGGGAGAGTACAGAGATAGGAAAAGGCTTTAAAATTGCTCATTCAGTTGGTATAGTGATTTCAGGAAATTCAAAAATCGGAGAAAATGTAATTATACAAGGAAGTGTTATTATTGGAACTAATAGAGAAGAAATTCATGAATACCCCAAAATTGGAAATAATGTGTATATAGGAGCAGGAGCCAAAATTTTAGGAAATATAAATATTGGGAATAATGTTATTATAGGAGCGAATTCAGTAGTTATTAAAGATGTAGAAGACAATAGCACGGTAGTAGGAGTCCCAGCTAAATTAATATAATTTAACAAAAGGAATAGTATTTTTAATAAACTAGAAAGGGATAATTATGAATATAAAAAAAATAAATAATAATATAATAATATTTACAGGTATGAGTATATTGTTTATATTATGTATTTCAGCTAATATAAATATTTTTAAAAATAATTTATTTGAAATGAGCACTTTTTTTATAATTGCGTTTATATGCATTATAAGAATAAGCTTTTTTGAAAAATATACTTATTCATTAGATAGTTTTCATTTTTTGTTTATTTATCTTTTTACAGTAATAGCGCCACTATATCAAATTGGAAGTGGAGAGTTTCCTTGGGATTTAAGTGTTTCCAATCAACCAATTTATAAAGCTAATCTATTAATTATAATATGGATGTTAATTTATATGATATCTTATAAATTTATAAAAGATAAAAAAGGTAATTTAAAAGTTAAATTTGTAAAATATAATAAAAACAATAATAGATATTTTAATGTTAATTGCAAAAGAGCTAATGTAATTATAATATTAATATCATTAATATCCTTATTAGTTCTAATTAGAGAATATGGTTTTGCAAATTTATTTAGTAGATCATTAAGTAATAGTGTTATGCAAAATAATTTAAAATCTACTGGATTAATAATTTCCGTTTTTGTAAGGAGTTTACCAATTGCATGCTTTGCAGTTTTAATATTTAAAATCAAAATGTTAGGACATAAGAATTATATATCAGCTATAATTACATTTATATTATTAGTTGTAAGTAATTTTCCAACTGGAACTGCTAGATATTGGATGGGTGTAGTTTATTTAGGGAGTATAATTTTAATATTTAATAAGTTATTTGAAAAATATAGGCTTATAGAAATGATAGGAATATTTGGTATGATAATAATTTTTCCTGTTATTAATATTTTTAGATATATTACATTAAGTGAATTTAGTTTTTCGGATTTAAATTTTACTAGGATAGCAGATATGTCTATATTTTTATCAGGAGATTTTGATGCATACTCCATGTTTTTAAGAACTATTAGAGTAGTAGATTTAACAGGAAGTGTATATTTTTATGAACTATTAGGAAGTATTTTATTTTTCGTTCCAAGAGCATTTTGGGTGATGAAGCCAGAAGGATCTGGACCATATATTGCTAAAATGGAAGGATTAACATTTACTAATTTATCAGAGCCAATTTTTGCTGAAGGATATTTAAATTTAGGAATTATAGGATTGATTATTTTTTCGATTTTTTTAGGTATGATATTAGCATATATTGATAAAAGTTATTGGAAAGACTATAAAAATAAAGTTCTTAATGTATTGACAATTTTTTATCCATTTTTATTAGGAAATATTTTTACGAATTTTAGAGGTAGTTTGATGGTAACTTTAGCATATACAATTGGACAAATGTTAGCATTTTTTACAATATATCATATATATATATATAGTTGCAAAATTAAAATTATAAAAAAGTAAAAGTTAATATAAATAATAATTGTTATGGAGGATAAGTAATGAAAGTACTTTTTTTTGTTCCAAATATGACTCAGGTTGGAGGAATCGAAAGATTAGTATCAATATTAGCAAATAAGTTTAATGAAAATGACAAAATGAAAGTTGAAATAATTAATTTAGGTAAAAAGAATGGAGACATTAAATTTAAAATAAATGATGATATTATTATTAAATATATTGGATTTGATGAAAAAGACTTATCAAGAATGAATATAATAAAGAAGGTATTATATACATATAAGACATTTATTGAAGTAAAAAAATACTTTAAAAAATATAATTTTGAAGATGAAAAAACAATAGTAATTGCTTTTGGACATACATTAAGTTTAATTCTAGCCCATGCAGTAAAAAGTACTAGAAAAATAAAGCTTATAGGAAGTCAACATAATCCAATAACATATAATAAACTTTATAATGTATTAAGAAAAATATATTTAAAAAAGTTGGATAAATATGTTGTCTTAAATAAAGACATGAAAAGTGATTTGTTAGATAAATATAATTTAAATAATATAGAGGTAATAGAAAATCCGAATACTTTGATTGAAAGCAAAATAAGTAATCTTTCAAATAAGCAAATAATTTCAGTTGGAAGATTGACTGAACAAAAAAACTATGAGTGTTTAATAGAAGTATGGAATAGTTTAGGTTGTAAAAAAAGAGGATGGAAGCTCAGAATAATAGGAGAAGGTTCAGAGAAAGAAAATTTATTAAATTGTATTAAGCAATATAATTTAAAAGAAAGTGTTGTTATAGAAAGTTTTACAGACAATATTGTAGAAAAATATTATGAGTCAGATATATTTGTACTAACATCTAAATATGAAGGTTTTGGATTAGTTATTGTAGAAGCGCAAAGTTGTGGTTTACCAGTAATTTCATTTGATTGTCCAACAGGACCACGTAGTATAATTAATGATGGAAAAGATGGATTTTTAATTGAAAGTAATAATACTGATGAATTTACTAAAAAACTTCTAGAATTAATGAATAATGAAGAAGTTAGGATGAGATTGAGTAAAAATGCAATAGAAAATGCTAGAAGATTTGATATTGATATAATTACAGAAAAGTGGATTAAATTATTTAATGAAATATAAGGAGTATTATGATAAAGGTAAGTGTTATTATACCAGTTTACAATGTTGAAAAAGATTTAAGTAGATGCTTAAAATCTGTACTAAATCAGACTATGAGGGATATAGAAGTTATATTAATTAATGATGGTTCATCAGATAATAGTTTAGAGGTTTGTAGAAATTTTAAGAAGATTGATTCAAGAATTATAGTAGTAGATAAAAAAAATGAAGGACCTTCTAAAGCCAGAAATATTGGGATTGAAATTGCAAAAGGAAAATATATAACTTTTGTAGATTCAGATGACTGGATTGAAAAAGAAATGTTTGAAAATATGTATAACAATCTGGAAAAGGAACAATGTGATATTTGTATATCAAATTACTATAGAAATTATCAAAATAAAGAAATTAAAGTGAATTTAGATTTTAATGATGAGATATTAACTGGAGTGCAAATAAGAGAAAAATTAATTTTCCCACTTATAGGACGAAAAGAGTTTGGAGCAGAAACACAAATTTTAGGATTTGGAGCTCCATGGGGCAAATTGTTTAAAAAAAGCTTTATAAAAAAGAATAATATATTTTTTAATAATTCATTATTAATTGGAGAAGATACTTTGTTTAATATACAAGCTTTAGCAAAGACTAATAAAGTGATTATTGACAACAAGCATTATTATCATTATTGGGACAATGAAAATTCAATTATGAGAAGATATAAAGAAAATTGTTGGGATATTTATAAATCATCAATTTTAAAAATAGATGAGTTTCTAAAAAATTATAATTGGCAAAATATTATTGAAGAGAGATTTAATATAATGAAAATTGAAGCTATTATAAGAAGTATTCGTAATGAATGTTCTCCTAATAATAATAAAAGTTTAAAAAATAAATTATGTTATATAAGTAGAATGTGTAGTGATCATATAATTACTGACACTTTAAAAAATATAGATTTTAACAAGTTAAGTTTAAAAAGAAAATGTATACTCAAAATGATTGAATATAAATTTTCAGGAGTTTTATATTTTTTATTAAAGTAGTTTATAAAATTTTTATATTAAGTTATGGTGAGGAGATTTATGATTAAAGTTAGTGTAATAATTCCTATTTATAATATGGAAAAACATATAGATAAATGTCTTAACTCAGTAATAAATCAATCATTAGAAGAAATTGAAATAATATTAATAGATGATGGATCAACTGATAACTCATTAAAAATATGTAATTTATATAAAGAAAAGGATAAAAGAGTAAAAGTTTATTCTAAGGATAACTCAGGAGTATCAAGCGCCAGAAATATGGGGATAAAAAAAAGTAAAGGTAAATACTTAACTTTTATTGATCCAGATGATTACATAGAAAAAAATATGTTAAAAGATATGTATGAAAAAATTGAGTATGATAAGTCAGAGTTAGTAATATGTGATTATACTATAGATTATATTAATAGCTATAAAAACATAAATTTACGTTATAATAAAAAGTTATTTTTAGATAATGAAATAGTAGAGAAATTTATATTACCATTTATAGGAGTAAAAGAATTTGGTGATGAGTTTTGGATGGCTGGATTTAGATCACCTTGGGGAAAATTATATAAAAAAAATATTATAAGTAATAATAATATTTTTTTTAATGAAAAATTAAAAATTGGAGAAGATGTAATATTTAATTTGAAATATTTGATTTGTATAAAAAGTATATCATATATAAATAAAAATTATTATAATTATGTAAAAAATGATACATCTGTAATGAATAGATATAAAAAAGATTATTTAGAAATATGTGAAAATTATGTTTTTGAATTAGAAAATATAATAAAAAAATATAAATTAGGTAAAGAAGCAAAAGAAAGGCTTGCAAAAGAAAAGTTAAAAAGTATAACATTAATAATAAAAAATGAATGTAGTTTGGAAAATAAAAAATCTTTATTAAAAAAGATTTTTTATTTAAAAAAAGTAACTTCAAGTAACTTGGCATATCAAGCTATAAAGGAAAATGAATATAATAAATTACCTTATTTACAAAAAATAAGAATAAATCTTATAAAATATAAAATGAATATAATATTATATATTTATTATAAAATAATTTAAAGTAAGGAATTAGTAAGAGATGCGTACAAAGAAAGCTATAATTAATTCAAGTATAAATATAATAACTTATGTATTGTTATTTATTCCTAATTTGATTATTAGAAAGGTTTTTTTAGACACTTTAGGGAATGAACTTTTAGGATTAAATTCATTATATACTAATATAATAGGATGGATATCAATAGCCGAACTGGGTATTGGTAGTGCTATTATATATTCTTTATATAAACCTTTTGCTCAAGAAGATAGAAAAAAAATAAATGCATATATAAATTTTTATGGAAAGTTTTATAGATGTACTGGATTTTTTATTTTAATAGTAGGAATAAGTATATCTCCATTTATTAAATTTTTTATTGAAAATGATATTAATACAAAAATTGTAACTATAGGATTTATTATATCTTTATTAAATAGTTTTATAAGTTATATGTTTTCACATAAATTATGTATTTTAAATGTTGCACAAGAAGCATATAAAGTAACTATAGGTACTACTATTTCACAATTATTTATATTTATATTTCAATATATTATACTAAATAATGATCCTAATTTTATATTATTTATAAGTGTTCAGTTAATTGTCAATTTAATATATTATATAATCATTAATATATATATATTAAATAGATATCAATGGCTAGGAAAAACTAAGGAAAGTTTAGATTCAATTACTAGAAAAGAATTATTTAAAAATGTAAAGGCACTTTTCATGCATAAAATAGGGAATCTGGTAGTTAATGGTACAGATAATATAGTAATATCTAAATTTATTGGTTTAGGAGTATTGTCAGATTATACCAATTATAATACTGTTATATTAGCGCTTCAAAGAATTGTTTCTATGGGGTTAAATGGTATAACTTCAAGTGTTGGAAATATGCTTACAGATAATGATAAGAAAAAGGCCTATGATATTCATAAAAAAATTTTCTTTTTAAATTTTTGGATTGTATCATTTATAGTTATTAGTTTATATAATACATTAAATCAATTTATAAGCTTATGGGTAGGTACAGAATATTTACTAGATAATCTTACTTATATAATTATTTTAATAAATTTATATTTTGTTTCTATGAGAGGATCTGTCGAGCAATTTCAAAATGGCAGTGGAAATTTCTATCAAGATAGATATGCTCCAATAGTAGAATCTATAATTAATTTAACCGTTTCAATTTTTTTAGTTAAGAGAATTGGAATAGCAGGTGTTTTTATAGGGACTTTAGTATCTAATTTTTCAGTAATATTTTGGACTAAGCCGTATGTTGTATATAAATATGTATTTGACAAACCATTAGCTAATTATTTTAAGATGTATTTTGGGTATCTATTTGTAGCATTAATACCATTATTAATAACTAACTTAATAAGTAATTTATTTAAATTTAAAATATCAATTTTGAGTTTTATAATAAACTGCTTAATAAATATAGTATTAATTAATATTATATATATAATTATATTTTTTAAAACAAATGAATTTAAGTATTATTTGGGTTTAGTTAAAAATATGATTAACAAATTTGAGAGATAAAAGAGGAAGTTAGTAGCAAGTAAATCGTAAGCATCTTACTAACATCCCTAGTGGTTAGAAATCGCAGTCGCTCATCCTTTAATAAAACATTGAACGACCAGTTTATTTCCAGCGACTAGCAAGAGTGTGACTTCGTCCCTCTCAAGGACCCCCGGGGGTTTTAAAATTTTCCAGTGGCAAG
>OOCW01000501.1_pt1 | contig 38408 bp, 33 predicted proteins | sample 1671201 | NCBI WGS metagenome assembly OOCW01 (sample SAMN06348132, study PRJEB24527) | human gut metagenome | biome: human gut; feature: ankylosing spondylitis patient; material: feces | host: Homo sapiens | place: China | collected 2015-10
ATTTTAATTTGCTTTTTTCTTAAGAAATTTTACCAAAATAATTTGCCGTATAACAAATAACGGATGCTTAGATACTGGTTTTTTAGCAACACCAATTTTATTAGATACATTATGTCAGTATGGATATAGAGAGGCAGCATACGATTTATTACTTCAAGAAAAGTGTCCATCATGGTTGTATCAAGTTAATCAAGGTGCAACAAGTATTTGGGAATCATGGCAAGCTATTTTAGAAGATGGGACAAGAACAATTACTTCATATAATCATTATTCTTTAGGAAGTGTACAAGATTTTATTGTAAGAGAAATTGCAGGATTGAAAAAATCTGTTACTGAGAAGGCTACTTATATTATTGAGCCAGATTTTAATAGCCCATTTGAATATTGTAATTTATCATATGAAACTCCTTATGGAGAGATAAAAATTCAATGGAATAAAAAGTTGGAAAATAAAAAAGTAAAATTGAATGTACCTATGGGTGTTAAAGTAAAGGTTAATTTATTAGATAATATATCAAAGGAACTTGGAAGTGGAGAATACAATGTAGAACAAATAAACAGTATGTAGGATTATTAGAAATATATATATGTAGGATTATTAGAAATATATATTTGAATAGGCTATATATTAGAGAAACTTATAATTTATTTAGATTTTCTTATTAGAGTTATGTAAACGTTAGTGATATAATTGAATTAACGGGAAGGTGATTATTTATGAGAAAATATCCAGAAAAGTATTTGGAAATATTAAAGAATGAAACAATAGAAATAGAGAATAATGGAGTAAAAATAATAGTTAAGCCAAGTCCAGGAGAAGAAAGAGAAGGATATTTGGATCCTTGTGAAAAAGCAATAATGGAAGGTCATTGGGCAAGTAAAACTGCTGATAACAATCAACAACAAAAAGAAGAAGCAAGTGTTGATGAAATTATTGATGGACAAGTACCAACATTAAATACAATAATTTCAATGATTAGAGATGGAATGGGATTTGCTAACTATAACTTAAATACTGTTGAGATTTATACTAAATTTGAAACTATAACTGATAGTGGCAATGAAGTTGGGGTGTGGAGATATTATCCTAGACATTTAGAAAAGAAAAAAAATAACCCAGCTTTAGTATTCTTTCATGGTGGAGGATGGATTGGTGGAACTACTTATGTAGTAGAAAATTTTTGTAAGTTAATTGCGGAAAAAGCTAATTGTGTAGTATTCAATATAGATTATTCTTTAGCACCAGAAAAACCATATCCTAATGGATTAAATGATAATTATTGTGCAGTAAAGCATGTATACGATAATGCCGAAAAATATAGGATAGATAAAACTAAAATTTCTGTTGCAGGGGATAGTGCTGGGGGAAACTATGCAGCATCAGTGTCTTTAAAGGCTAGAGATGAAGAAGTTCCTATGATTGCAATGCAAGTATTAATTTATCCAGCAGTAGCGATTGGAGATGTTTCAGTACAAGGTTATCAGTGGGCCGAAGATATGATTAAGATAGCACCTGAATTAGAAGAGAAAGTTAGACCACTAACTGGATTGGGAAGGCCAAATAAAGAGTCAAATGATCCAATGGTAGGAAGTTATTTACCAAATTTTGATTTAATTAATGATCCATATGTTAGCCCAATGATTGCAAAATCACATTCTAATTTACCTAAAGCTATTTTAGTTGGAGCAGAATTTGATGGTCTTCGTATTCAAACTGAATTTTATGCAAAACAACTTCAAGATGCTGGGGTAGATGTAACTTGTTATAGATACAAGGGAATGACTCATGCATTTATTGATAAGTTAGGGTTTGTGCCACAAGCAGAAGATTTAGCAGATGTTATAGCTGAGGCTATTAAAAATATATAATATAATTTATATAAAAAATAAGCTGGATACATGTCTAGCTTATTTTTTTTATAACTTATAAATAAAAATTTATTAATGGTTTTATATTAAATATTGAATTTAATATAAAAAAAGTATTGACTTGGAGTTAACTCTAACATGTAACATGGATATATGAGGAAGAATAAATATTATAAAAGTTTTAGGAGGAAATTATGTTATTTGATTTTACGTATTACAACCCAACAAGAATACATTTTTGAAAGGACTCTTTAAAGAATTTAAAAGGAGAGCTCGGAAATTTTGGAGAAACAGTACTTTTAATGTATGGAAAGAATTCTATAAAAAAAATTGGATTATATGATGAAGTAATTAAGGTTTTAAATGAGAGTGGAAAAAAGTTGTAGAGCTTTCTGGAGTTATGTCAAACCCTACTTATAAGAAAGTATTAGAAGGTGGGGAGCTAGTACGTAACAATAAGGTAGACTTTATTTTAGCAGTTGGTGGAGGTTCAGTAATAGACTGTGCTAAGGCAATTTCAGTTTCTGCTTATTGTGAAGGAGATGCTTTTAAAAGATATTGGATGAATTTTGAACCAATTACAAATAAAATTATACCTGTAGGATCAGTTTTAACAATGGTTGGTACAGGGTCAGAAATGAATGGTGGTTCTGTTATAACAAATGAAGAATTAAAGATTAAAAATGGGAGAGTTTATTCATCAGAGGTGTATCCAAAGTTCTCTATTTTAAATCCAGAGTATACATTCTCAGTTCCACAATATCAAATGGTTAGTGGAATTTTTGATATTATATCTCATCTTATGGAGCAGTATTTTTCAGGAGATGATAATAATACAACTGATTATGTAATTGAAGGACTACTTCGTTCTGTAATTGATAATGCAAGAGTTGCAATTAAGAATCCAGAAGATTATGAGGCAAGAAGTAATATTATGTGGAGTGCAACACTTGCACTTAATACTATAGCGGGACTTTCAAAGACTCAAGATTGGGAAGTTCACATGATCGAACACCAATTAGGTGCATATACAGATTGTGCTCATGGTATGGGGTTAGCGGCAATTTCTATTCCATATTATCGTTATATTTATTCTTATGGATTAGATAAGTTCGTAAGATTTGCGAAGAATGTATGGAATGTATCAGAAGAAGGAAAGAGCAAGGATGATATTGCAAAAGAAGGGCTTTATTGTTTAGAGGCTTTTATTAAAGAGTGTGGAATGGTAACTTCACTTAGAGAACTTGGAGCAACCAAAGAGATGTTGCCACTTATTGCAAAATCTACGATACTTGGTGGTGGATATAAAAAACTTAATGCTGAAGAAATTTTAACAATTTTAGAAGAATGTTATTAAAATAATAGCAGTAATTCATATTATGAATGGCTGCTAATTAACATTAAAAATGATAAATATTACTATGATTTATTCTAATCTAACATAGCTCTTTGATTTACAAACTGTACGAACATATAAACTGTATTTGGATCTTGGTGGTTAAAGAATAAACTATTTTTATTATCTAACTCTTTTATTGTATTCATATCATCATCAGATAGATTAAAGTCAAATATTGTGAAGTTTTCGTGCATTCTATTTGAATTAACAGATTTGGCTAATGCAACAACACCTCTTTGAGTTAACCATCTTAGAATTACCAGAGCAACACTTTTTTGATATTTATCAGCTATTTTCTTTAAAACTGGATTATTGAACATATCGTTTCTTCCTTCGCCAAATGGAGCCCATGCTTCAATTTGAACGTTATTTTTAATCATATTTTCTTGTGCTTCAATTTGTTGATTAAATGGATTTGTTTCAACTTGATTTATTTGAGGTGTAATTTCATTAAAAGCACATATATCAGATAATCTATCAGGATAAAAATTACTTACACCAATTGCACGTAATTTCCCTTCTTTATATAAATCCTCTAGAGCGTGATAAGCTCCATAATAATCAGCAAATGGCTGATGTAGTAAAACTAAATCAAGATAATCTACCTTTAATTTTTTCATAGAATTAAGTACAGACTCTCTAGTTTTATCATAGCCATAGTTACTAATCCATACCTTAGTTGTAATAAATAATTCCTCACGTGGAACTCCACATTTTTCTATTGCATTTCCAACAGCTTCTTCATTAAATATAAATTGGACAAGAATATTTCTAAATGGAGATGAGTTAGAAGCAAATGAAGAAGGTTTAAAATTCTATGATAAGGTATTTGCAATTTGTTGCAAGTGCTAAAGCTGTTCAATTAGGTCATTCAATTAATCCAAGTTTTAAAATTGGATGTATAATAGCATTTGGAAAACAATATGCATATACATGTAGTCCAGAAGATGTATTATTAGCTCAACAACAAGAAGAGTTCTCTAATTATCTTTGTGGAGATGTTCAAGTAAGAGGAACATATTCAGGATTTGCTAAACGTTTCTTTAGAGAAAATAATATAGAAATTAAGATGGAGGAAGGAGACTTAGAAACTCTTAAGAAAGGAACAGTTGACTTCTATACATTTAGTTACTATATGACAAGCTGTGTAAGTACTAATCCTGATGTTGAGACTACAGGTGGAAACTTATCAATAGGATTAAAAAATCCTTATTTAGAAGCAAGTGATTGGGGATGGCAAATAGATCCTATAGGATTAAGAACAACTTTAAATGAAATATATAATAGATATCAAATTCCTATGATGGTTGTTGAAAATGGACTAGGTGCTATTGATACAGTTGAGGAAGATGGATCAATAAATGATGATTATAGAATCAATTACTTAAGAGCTTATATTGAGCAAATGAAAGAAGCAATTGATGATGGGGTTGAATTATGGGGATATACTCCATGGGGATGTATCGATTTAGTAAGTGTTGGTACTGGAGAAATGAAGAAGAGATATGGATTCATTTATGTTGATAAGCACAATGATGGTACTGGAACTTTAGATAGATCAAGAAAGAAGAGCTTCTACTGGTATAAAAAAGTTATTAGTTCTAATGGTGAAGAACTATAATATATAATAGTTATTACTGTAAATAAAGAGTGTCTTGGAGATAAAACATAATTCTCTGAGACACTCTTTATTTAGCAATATTATTTATAGGCTAATTTAACTGGAAACATCTTGTTAAATATAAATCTTACTATTGGAGATACAATAAGTAAATTTAATGGTAGAGCCATTATAAAGTTCCTTAATACACATAATGGATATAATTTTAAAGCATCAATAGTAAAGCCAGATGAAACTATAGCACCAAATATAGACATAAATAAAACCATTCCAACTACCATACAAGATGAAATTGCAAGTATGATTTTAATTTGTTTAGTTTCTTTAGTAGGTTTTACTATTTTAAATGCTAGTGGTTTGGCAAGTTTTCCAACAATAAATATATCTAATAAAAGTGCAACTATAAAGCCAAGCCAAAAATCCTTTAATAAGTTATTTAATAAATTAGAATGAAAACCTTCATTTAATATAATATTATAAGTAGTCATACCTAAAACCATGAAAAAACACATCATTAAAGTGAAAATAAATTTTTGAAATTTAGTTTGTCCCATAAAGATCCTCCTAGAATATAAATTAATTAATAACGTCAACTAAGTTGACAAAGAAGAGTATAACAATAAAAAAAGAAATAGTCAACTAAGTTGACATTATATTAATATTAATAAGTAAGTATGATAGAATATAAGAAAAAAGTTTTGGGTGATTAAATGATAAAAAAATTAAATATAATAGATTTAATAAGTGAAAAACATATTACTTTGAGACGAGAAGTAGAAGAGAGATGGAGCGAAAGTGGAGAAGAAGATATTACTCATACTGAAGCAATGCTTTTAGCTAAGATAAATATGGGGAAAATTTCATTGGCAGAAGTGGCAAGACAGGCTAATGTATCAAGACAGGCAATGTATAAGTGTGCAAAAAAATTAGAAGTAAAGGGATATTTAGAGTTTATTGCTAGTGAAAGCAATCAAACATATACTTGTTTAACTGAAAAGGGAGTTTTATATTGTAAAAAAAGTAATGAGCTAAAAGATATAATTGAGGAAGAAATTACTCAAAAATTAGGTGAAGAAAATATGAAGTTAATAAAGAAATTACTGGAATGTGAATGGATAAAATAGAGTTTCCTCTAATATATATGGCAGATAAAAAAAGAGCATCACTAAAGTTATTTAATGATGTTCTTTTTTATGTATGTTATTAATTAAAAAAATTTTAAAATCTTTTTCTACTTTTGAGAGATTCTTATCTTTTACATGTACCAAGCTTAAAGTGCTATAAATCTTTTTTGAAAGAGGATGGCATTTAGGAACAATTAGTTTATTAATTAACTCAAATGATGGAGCAGTCTATAGATATTTTACAGCTGTCGATAAATAAATTAAAGGAATATGTTTATAAAGAGTTTGAGGAAAATCCAATATTAAATTAAAAATGGAGAAGATTTTTATCAAAAAGAAAGAGAATATAAGATAAGCTTATAAGAAGTTATTTAAGGAGAGTATTTTAAGTACTCTCTTTATTTTTGTAATAATTTCAAAATTTGTATGGAAAAAAGTTTTGAAATAAGGTAAAATTAATTTAATAAATAGAATTGTAAGTACAATATGAGGTGAGGGATAATATGTCTGAGAAAACTATTAAATATATAGAAATATTTGAATATTATAGAGATAAAATATTAAGTGGAGAAATGAAGTATGGAGAAAGATTACCTACAGAACAGGAAATGGGAGAAATGTTTTCTGTAAGTAGACATACTGTTAGGCAATCTATATTAGAACTTGAAAAACAAGGATATATTTATAGGGAAAAAAGTAAGGGTGCTTTTGTTGATAAGCTAGATAAAGATAAAAAAAGTAAAAGTAAAATGATTATAGTAATAACAACCTATGTATCTGAATATATTTTTCCTTTTTTAATTAAAGGTATAGAAGAAGTATTAAGTAAAAATGGATATGACATACTTTTATTAAGTACAAATAATGAGAAAGAAAAAGAGAGAGAACAATTAAAGAAATTATTAGAATACGATGTTGTTGGAGCTATAATAGAGCCTACAGCTAGTGCTTTAGGTAATACCAATATAGATTATTATAAAGAAATATCTAAAAATAATATTCCTTATTTAATGATTAATGCAGCTTATGATAAAGAAAAGCAGTCATATGTTTCTATAGATGATGAAAAAGGTGGATATAAAATTTGCAAGTATCTAATTCAATTAGGGCATAAAAAAATTGCGGGATTATTTAAGGAAGATGATATACAGGGTATAGAACGTAAAAAGGGATATTTAAAGGCTTTAGAAGAAAATAATATAGAAGTTGATAGTACAATTATTGGAAAGTTTAAAACCTTTGAAGAAGATTTCTATGTAGATGGATTTACAAAAAGTTTACTAAGTAAAAATGATAGACCCACAGCCATATTTTGTTATAATGATAGGGTTGCAATGAAAGTAATTAAGGTGGCAAAGGAGTTAGGAATAAGAATACCTGAGGATTTATCTGTGGTAGGGTATGATAATGATGAGACTATATCAAATGCTTTAGATTGTGGAATAACAACAATTTCACACCCTAAGGAAGAATTAGGTAAAAAGGCTGCTGAAATGTTATTATCATTGATAAATAAAGAGCAAACAAAAGCAGATTATATATTTGAACCAGAAATAATTGTGAGAAATAGTACAAAAAGTATATAAGATATAATTAAAAAAAGAAATTAATATTTATTGATATTAATTTCTTTTTTTTACATTAATTCAATAATAATATAAAAACGTTTACAGAAATAAGAGAGTGCTACAATAATATTGTACGGATAAAAAGCTGGGTATTTAAAATTATTCGTATAAATATAGAGTGAAAAGGAGAGGAATTTATGAGAAAATTGTTGCCTATGATGATATTAATGTTTTTAATATCTATGTTTTCAGGATGTAGCAATATGGGAACTATAAAAGGCGAAAGTGGAAAAAAGAAAGTTGGATTAGCATTACCAACAAAGTCATCACAAAGATGGGTAGATGATGGGAATAATATAAAAAAAGAACTTGAAGCATTAGGGTATGAAGTTGATATGCAATATGCTGAAGATACTATCGAAAATCAAGTATCTCAAATCGAAAATATGATTTAACGGACAAGTATGTAAGTTTAAAGAAATAAAGGATAGTGAAAAATTAGGTATAGTAATAATACATCAAGAATTAGCTCTTATACCTGAATTGTCAATTGCAGAAAATATATTTTTAGGAAATGAACAAGCAAAAAGGGGAGTAATGGCAGCTTTAGCTGGTATGGTATTTGCAGATAGATTAAATGCAGCTACACCAAAGGCTGGAAATAATTTTGAATTAGATAAAATTGCGGCTTGTTATATAGGTGGAGTTTCTGCTTTAGGAGGAGTTGGAACTGTATTTGGTGCAATTATAGGTGGTTTAGTAATTGGTATGCTAAATAATGGTATGTCAATATTAGGAGTAAGTGTTGACTGGCAACAAACAATAAAGGGCTTAGTTTTACTAGCTGCAGTAGCATTTGATATTTATTCTAAAAATAAAGTCTCAAAAGTAGTATCTGATAAAAAAGACAAGGATAAAGCTAAGAGTGGTGAAAATGAGAATAAAAAGGATAATGTTGCTTTAGAGGTATAATTTAAAATAGGTTATAAATGCTCACTATTATACGTATAATAGTGGGTATTTTTATTTGTGAAAACAAAAGAAAATGCACACAATTTTATTAGAAAAAATTCACAATAAAACATTTACAAAAGAAGAAATATTTGTTAACATTAAATTGTACGGTACATAAATTAAAAAAATATAAAAATTGTATGTACTAGGTGTAAGGTGAGGAACTATAAAAAATGGGAGGTATTTCAGGTGTTAGAGAATTTAAAAGAAGAGGTTTTTAAGGCAAATTTAGATTTAGTAAAACATGATTTAGTTGTACTTACTTGGGGAAATGTTAGTGGCATTGATAGAGAAAGTGGACTTTTGGTAATTAAACCAAGTGGAGTAAGTTATGACGAAATGAAAGCTAGTGATATGGTAGTAGTTGATTTAGATGGAAATGTAGTAGAGGGTGACTTAAGACCATCATCAGACACACCAACTCATATAGAATTATATAAAAAATACCCTAATATCGGAGGAGTAGTACATACTCACTCATCATTTGCAACATCTTGGGCACAAGCTAAAAGAGATATTCCTTCATATGGAACAACTCATGCAGACACATTTTATGGACCTGTTCCATGTACAAGATCTTTAAATAATGAAGAAATTAAAAATGAATATGAAAAAAACACTGGATTAGTAATTATTGAAACATTAACAGAAAGAAATATTGAAGAGTTAAGTGTACCAGGAATAATTATTGCAAGTCATGGACCATTTGCGTGGGGAGAAACTGCAAGTAAAGCTGTTTTAAATGCAGTAGTTCTAGAAGAGGTAGCTAAGATGGCAATAAGGACTGAAAATTTAAATAAAGATATTACTTCAATACCGTCTGAACTACAAGACAAGCATTATTTCAGAAAACATGGAGCAAATGCTTATTACGGACAGTCTAAAGTGAAGGTTAAAGAACCTATAACAAAATAAGTAAGTACAATTTAATGTAATTATGGATAAAAGATATTAAGTGGTTTAAAGGTAAATTAAATTTTGGAGGGGAATAATGAGAGAAATAGAGATGCAAAGCATAAACACAATAAGAATGTTATCAGTAGATCAAATAGAGAAAGCTAACTCAGGACATCCAGGGATTTGTATGGGTGCAGCACCAATGGCATATACGTTATTTAATAAACATATAAACATTAATCCAGAGAATAGCAAATGGTTTAATAGAGATAGATTTATATTATCAGCTGGACATGGATCTGCGCTTTTATATTCAATGTTACATTTAAGTGGATTTGATGTGTCTATTGATGATTTAAAACAATTTAGACAATTAAATTCAAAAACTCCAGGTCATCCAGAAGTAGGACATACTCCAGGAGTAGAGGCTACAAGTGGTCCTTTAGGACAAGGTATTGCTCAAGCTGTAGGTATGGCAATGGCTGAAAAACATTTAGCAGCTAAATATAATAAGGATGGATTAGATATAGTAGATCATTATACTTATGCAATAGTTGGAGATGGAGATTTAATGGAGGGGGTTGCTAATGAAGCTATATCTTTAGCAGGGCATTTAGGATTAGGTAAACTAGTTGTCCTATATGATTCAAATGATATTTGCTTAGATGGAAAACTTTCAACTTCATTCTCAGAAAATGTTATGGATAGAGTTAAGGCAATGAATTGGCACACTATTAGAGTTGAAGATGGAGATACAAATATTGAAGCAATTTCAGCTGCAATTGAACAAGCTAAAAAGGTAACAGATAAGCCAACATTAATAGAAGTTAAAACAACAATTGGATATGGTTCACCTAATAAAGGTGGAACAAATGGAGTTCATGGAGCACCTTTAGGATTAAATGAGTATGAAGAAACTAAAACAAATTTAAATTGGGGTTATGAGCCATTTTTTGTTCCTAATGAGGTAAAAGAGGATTTTGCTAACAATCTTATAGCGAGAGGCAAACAAAAGGAAGCAGAATGGAATGAGTTAGTTAATAAATATAAAGAGTCTTATCCAAAAGAATATAATAGTTTAATATCTTCAATTAATGGAGAATTAAATATTAAATTTGAAGAAGTATTGCCAAAATATGAAATAGGTCAATCAGTTTCAACTCGTAATGCTTCAGGATTTACAATGAATGCAATTGCAAAAAATTATGATAATTTATTTGGTGGTTCAGCGGACCTTGCACATTCAAATATGACTTACTTAAATGATCAAGGAGATTTTAGAAAAGATACTCCAGAAGGAAAAAATATCTGGTTTGGAGTTAGAGAATTTGGAATGTCTTCAGCTGGTAATGGAATAATGTTACATGGTGGATTAAGATCATTTGTTTCAACATTCTTTGTATTTAGTGATTATCTAAAACCTGCAATAAGAATGTCTGCAATTGAAAAATTACCATTAGTATATGTATTAACTCATGATTCAATAGCTGTAGGAGAAGATGGGCCAACACATGAACCAATTGAACAATTGGCAGGACTTAGGGCTATACCTAATGTAAATGTAATAAGACCAGCAGATGCTCATGAAACAAATGCAGCATGGCAAATTGCTTTAGAAAACAAAGAAACACCGTCAGTATTAGTACTATCAAGACAAAATATAAATGTAAATGCTGAGTTTAATTGTGTAGATAATGTTAGAAAAGGTGCATATGTAATTTCAAAAGCAAAAGAGACTCCAATAGCTCAAATAGTAGCAACAGGATCAGAAGTTGATTTAGCAATAGATGCTCAAAAAGAATTAGAAAAACAAGGAATATATGTTGATGTTGTATCAATGCCATGCTTTAGATTATTTGATATGCAAGAGGAATCTTATAAGAATAGTGTGCTAAAACCAGGAATCAAAAAGTTAGCTGTAGAAATGGCATCATCATATGGATGGCATAAGTATGTTGACGAGGTATTATGCATAGATACATTTGGTGCATCAGGCAATGGTAATGAAGTAATGAACTTCTTTGGATTCAACAAAGAAACTGTAGTAAAAAAGGTAAAGAAATTAATATAAAGGTTTAATAAAAGGGGATTCTTTGATAGAGGCTAATATAAGGGTTAAGCCTCACATGGAAAATGAGTATAGGGGAGGAGAATGGGACATGAATGGTTTAAGTGAAGTAAAAAAGATAATAGAGTCAGGAAAAGCTGTTCTAGGAATTGAGCTTGGTTCCACTAGAATAAAAGCGGTCCTTGTTGATCAAAGGGGATCAGTTATTGAGACTGGAGGGTTTGATTGGGAAAATAGCTTAATTGATGGAGTTTGGACATATTCCTTGAAAGAAGTATGGGAAGGCATTCAAAAGTGTTATAAAAATTTATCAGAAAGACTTAAAGAAAGATATGATGTAAAAATAAATAAATTATCAGCTATGGGTGTAAGTGCTATGATGCATGGATATCTTCCTTTTGATAAGAATGGAAATCAATTAGCTGAGTTTCGTACATGGAGAAATAATTTTACAGGACAAGCAGCTGATGAATTAACACAACTATTCCAATATAATATTCCTCAAAGATGGAGTATTGCACATTTATATCAAGCTATTTTAAATAAAGAAGATCACGTTAAGGATGTAGCTTTTCTTACGACTTTAGCAGGATATGTTCATTGGAAACTTACAGGAGAAAAGGTAATGGGTATCGGAGAAGCATCTGGAATGTTTCCAATTGATATAAACAACAAGAATTATAATAAGGATATGATAGAAAAATTTGATTCATTAATTGCTTCTAAGGAATATTCATGGAGCCTAGAAGAAATTCTTCCAAAGGTTTTAGTTGCCGGAGAAGAGGCTGGAGTGTTAACAAAAGAAGGGGCTTTACTTCTAGATCCAACAGGAAACTTACAACCAGGAGCAAGGCTTTGTCCAGCAGAAGGTGATGCAGGAACAGGAATGGTAGCTACTAATAGTATAGCTAAAAAGACAGGAAATGTATCAGCTGGAACTTCAGCATTTGCTATGGTAGTTCTTGAAAAGGAATTATCTAAATTGCATAAAGAATTAGATATGGTTACAACTCCAACAGGAGACCTAGTAGCAATGGCACATTCAAATAATTGTACATCAGATATTAATGCTTGGATGGAAATATTTAATCAATGTTTAGAAGCATTTGGAGTAAAAGTTACACCAAGTGAATTATACAAGACGTTATTTGAAAAGTCCTTAGAAGGTAATGATGATTGTGGTAACTTAATGTCCTACTGTTTTTACTCAGGAGAACATGGCGTGGGATTAACAGAAGGATGTCCTATGTTTTTACATCCAGCAAATGCAAAGTTTAGTTTAGCTAACTTCATGAGAGTTCAATTATATACATGTTTTGGTGCTATGAAGCTTGGCATGGATATTTTAAAGAAGGAAGAAAATGTTAAAATAGATAGAATACTTGGACATGGAGGTATATTTAAAACTAAAGGAGTTGCACAAAATATTCTAGCAGCAGCTATTGGAGCACCTGTAGTTGTTATGGAAACGGCAGGAGACGGTGGAGCATGGGGAATTGCATTACTAGCATTATATCTTGATAGAAAACAAGAAAATTATTCTTTAGAAGATTTCTTAAATAATGCTATATTTGGAGATGCGGAAGCTATAACAGTGGAACCAAATGAAAATATGATTATTGGGTATGAAAAATTCTTAGAAAATTATAAAAGGGGACTAACTATTGAAAAAGAGGCAGTAAATTATTTAAAGAATAAAGCCTAGATTTTAAATATAAAATATAGTTTAAAATTTTGTTAAATATAATAGTAAGTTTATGGGAGGAAAGAAAGTTATGAAAATATTTATAGATACAGCTAATGTTGAACAAATTAAAAAGGCAAATGATATGGGGTTAATTGATGGAGTTACAACAAATCCATCATTAGTTTCAAAAGAAAATAAAACAATGTCAGAGGTAATTCCAGAAATTTGTGAAATAGTGGATGGACCAATAAGTGCAGAAGTTATGAGTTTAGATACTGAAGGAATGATTAAGGAAGCAAGAGAATTAGCAAAGATAAGTCCAAATATAGTTGTTAAAATACCAATGACTTTAGATGGATTAAGTGCTGTTAGAGTTCTATCTCAGGAAGGAATAAAGACTAATGTTACTTTAATATTTAGTGTTCATCAAGGAGTTTTAGCAGCTAAGGCTGGAGCAACTTATATTAGTCCTTTTGTTGGAAGATTAGATGATATTGGATTAGATGGAATGGATTTAATAAATGATTTAATTATAGCTAAACAAAACTATGGATTTAAAACAGAAATAATAGCTGCAAGTATAAGAACAAAAGAACACATTCTTCAATGTATATTATCAGGAGTAGATATTGCAACAATACCATATGCACAAATTGAAGATATGGCTAAGCATCCATTAACTACAGCTGGAATTGAAAGATTTATAAGCGATTATAGTAAGGTTCAAAAATAATTAGATTAATAAATGTATCCTAGAGGCTCAGTAAACTGATCCTCTAGGAATAGAAAGTTGAAAAGAAATAATTAGAAATTCATATTGATATTAAGGGGAGAGATTAAAATGAGTAATACAAAGAAATATACTTTTTGGTTCGTAACAGGAAGTCAAGATTTATATGGGGAAGAAACTTTAAAGCAAGTTGCTTTAGATTCTAAAGAAATGGTAAATGGATTAAATGATGTTGAGGGAATTAAATATGAAATAATTTATAAGCCAACAGTAAGAAATGCTAAGGAAATATATGATGTATGCTTAGCAGCTAATAATGATGAAAGTTGTGCTGGTATTATAACATGGATGCATACGTTTTCTCCAGCTAAAATGTGGATAAGAGGATTATCAATATTGAATAAACCTCAATTACATTTTCATACACAATTTAATAGAGATATTCCATGGGACACAATGGATATGGATTTCATGAATTTAAATCAATCAGCTCATGGAGATAGAGAATTTGGATTTATAAATGCAAGAATGGGTAATAATAGAAAAGTTGTTGTTGGATATTGGCAAGATCCAGAAGCTCATAAAGAAATAAATAAATGGATGAGTGTTGCGGCTGGATATGTTGAAGGAAGAAATATTAAAATTGCTAGATTTGATGATAATATGAGAGATGTTGCTGTAACAGAAGGAGATAAAGTTGAAGCAGCATTAAAATTAGGTTGGACTTGTGATGCTTTCGGAATTGGAGACTTAGTAGAAGTAATTAACGAGGTTACTGATAATGAAGTTGAAGATTTAATGAAAGTATATGAAGAAAAATATGAAATTTGTGAAGCTGGAAAAACTGAGGGTTCTGTAAGAAATTCTATTAAATATCAAGCAAAAGTAGAAATTGCTTTAAGAAGATTTTTAGAAAAGGGTGGATATACTGCATTTACAACTAATTTCCAGGTACTACATGGGATGGAACAATTGCCAGGACTTGCAGTACAAAGACTTATGGAAGATGGATATGGATTTGGAGGAGAAGGAGACTGGAAAACAGCTGGTTTAGTTAGATTAATGAAAATTATGACTAATAATACTAGAACTTCTTTTATGGAAGATTATACTTATAATTTCGAGCCAGGAAATGAAATGATTTTAGGAGCTCACATGCTTGAAGTTTGTCCAACAGTTGCTGCCAATAAGCCTTTAATCGAAGTTAAACATTTAGGAATTGGTGATAAAGCAGCACCGGCAAGATTAATATTTAACGGACAAGCAGGCTCAGCAGTTTGTGCATCATTAATTGATTTAGGTGGAAGAATGAGGTTGATAATAAATGAAGTAGAAGCTAAAGAAGTTGAAAAAGATCTTCCACAACTTCCAGTAGCAAGAGTTCTATGGAGACCAGAACCATCATTAAAAGTAGGAGCTAAAGCTTGGATACTTGCTGGGGGAGCTCATCATACTTCATTCTCTTATGAATTAGATTCAGAACAATTAACAGATTTAGCTAATATGTATGGAATTGAATCAGTTGTAATAGATAAGAATACTGATATCAAGGAGTTCGAGAAAGAGTTAAAATGGAATGATTTATATTGGAGATTAAATAAATAATTTTTATTTTAAATAAGGGGTTTAGAAGTATGAGTAGATTAATAATTAATACACATAATAAAAAATCAAAAATAAGTAAGGAAATATACGGACACTTTTCAGAACATCTAGGAAGATGTATATATGAAGGAATATATGTTGGAGAAGATTCAGAAATACCTAATGTAAATGGAATGAGAATTGACGTTGTACAAGCACTTAAGGAAATTAAGATTCCAGTATTACGTTGGCCAGGTGGGTGCTTTGCAGATGAATATCATTGGATGGATGGAATAGGACCAAAGGAAAATCGTAAAAAAATGATAAATACACATTGGGGTGGCCTTGTAGAAGATAATAGTTTTGGTACACATGAGTTTATGGAATTATGTAGACAATTAGAATGTGAACCGTATATTAATGGAAATCTTGGTAGTGGAACAGTTCAAGAAATGTCTGAATGGGTAGAATACTTAACTTTTGATGGTATTTCACCAATGGCAGATTTAAGAAAACAAAATGGGCATGAAGCTCCATGGAAGGTTAAGTACTTTGGTGTAGGTAATGAAAATTGGGGCTGTGGTGGAAATATGACACCAGAGTTTTATGCAAATATGTATAGAAGGTATCAAACATACTGTAGAAATTATGGCGAAAATAAGCTTTATAAAATTGCTTGTGGGCCAAATATAGATGATTATAATTGGACTGAGCAAGTTATGAAAATTGCTGGTAACTATATGGATGGTTTATCATTACATTACTATACTCACCCAGGTGAATGGGAAAATAAAGGACCAGCAACAGGATTTGATGAAGTTGTATGGTATGAAACAATGAAAAGAACTTTAAAAATGGAAGAGTTAGTAAGTAAGCATTTAGAAATAATGAATAAGTATGATCCAGAAAAGAAAGTTGATTTAATTGTTGATGAATGGGGATCATGGTATGCTGTTGAGCCAGGAACTAATCCAGGATTTTTATATCAACAAAATACAATGAGGGATGCACTTATAGCCGGTATTAACTTGAATATATTTAATAAGCATAGTGATAGAGTAAAAATGACTAATATAGCTCAAGTAGTTAATGTTTTACAATCTGTTATTTTAACAGAGGGAGAAAAAATGATTTTAACCCCAACTTATCATGTATTTAATATGTATAAAAATCACCAAGAAGCAACGTTAGTTGAAAGCTTTGTAGAAACTAAAATGATTGGTATTGGTGAAGAGTATCAAGTTCCAAATTTAAATGAATCAGTTTCTGTAGATAGTGAAGGGCGAATTAATATAACTATAAATAACTTATCTATTGATGAATCTTATGATATCGAAGGAATAATAGTTGATAGGCCAGTGAAGGCTGTTAGCGCTACTATTTTAACTAATAAAATGGATGCACATAATACATTTGATAATCCAGATGTGGTTAAGCCAGAAGAATTTAATGATTTTGTTGTAACATCACAAGGGTTAGACTTTAATATTCCACCTTGTAGTGTAATTAGCTTTGTTATTGAGTAATTTATGGGAAATAGATTTTGTAAAAAATGTTTATTAGATAAAGTAATGGGCGCTGCAGAATACAAGCATATGAAGGACTATATTAAAAGTATAGACTATGATATTAAAACTCCAGAAGAAGATTATAATATGAGATTAAATACTTGCATGGAGTGTGATAATCTTATAAACGGAATGTGCAAATTATGTGGTTGCTTTGTTGAAATGAGAGCAGCTGTGAAAAAAAATTATTGTCCTAATATAGATAAAAAGTGGGATAAGATTTAATAGAAATTTTCAAATATATAGAATTAAATAATATTTATACTAAAGTTAAGGCATATATCGGAAATAAAATTAATTTAGATATATGCCTAATCTTATTTGTATTTAGATAGTTATTTAAAACTATTATAAAGATTGAAGAAATGAGTAAATATTAACATTAGATTAGAAATTAATAAAGATAGGGTATAAAGGGGAAAGAAATTTATAAAATCAAAGAAATTAAGAAAGATATTAGCATTTTTAATGACGGGAGTTTTAATATCATCTTTTGGATTAATTAGAATTACAACAGCTAAAGAAAAAATAGCTGTTAAAAGCCGTGTTTCTGTACATGATCCTTCAATAATTAAAAACGGGGATGAATATTATGTATTTGGATCTCATATAGACGCAGCGAAGTCTGTAGATTTACAAAATTGGACTCAGTTTACTAATGGGTATACAACACCAGGTAATGTTATATTTGGTGATTTATCAGAGAACTTAGCTGGTTCATTTGCATGGGCTGGTGAAGACGATTCAGATAGTAAAGGTGGTTTTTCTGTTTGGGCACCAACTGTATTTTGGAATGATAACTATGTAAACGATGATGGAACTAAAGGAGCATATATGATGTATTATTGTACATCTTCTACTTATAAACGTTCTGCTATAGGTTATGCAGTATCTCAAAATATTGAGGGGCCATATACTTATGTAGATACTATTATATACTCTGGATTTACTAAAAATGATGCAACAGATTCAAATAGTATTAAAAATACTAAGTATGTAAATACTCATATAGATGAGCTTATTGAAAAAGGTGTGTTAGAAGGATTAAATGACTCCTGGTTTAATGCTGATGGTTCATATAACACAAGTTATGCTCCAAATGCAATAGATCCAGAATTATTTTATGATGAAGATGGTCAGCTATGGATGACTTACGGATCTTGGTCAGGTGGAGTATATATATTAAAAATAAATGATACAAATGGACAACCTATATATCCAGGAACAGATTCAGATCAAGATAGCCTTAATCTTACTGATAGATATTTTGGTAAGAGAGTATCTGGAGGTTATACACAATCAGGTGAAGGTGCGGATGTAGTATATGATAAAGAAACAGGATATTACTATATGACTGTAACTTATGGTGGGTTAGCTTCAGATGGTGGATATAATATGAGATTATTTAGATCAGAAAACCCGGATGGTCCATATTTAGATGCAGCAGGAAGAAATGCAGCTTTACCTGGTAATGTTAGTAATACTAATTATGGGATTAAGTTAATATCTAATTATAAATTTAATTGTCAAGATAAAGCTCTAAAAGCAGCTGGCCATAATTCAGTTCTTTTAGAAGAGGATGGAGATAGATATTTGGTTCATCATCAAAGATTTGATGATGGAAGTGAGGGTTCATCAAATGTTTTTAAATAAAGAAGGGTGGTTAGTAGTTGCTCCTTATGAAAATAATGGAGATGAAATTTCACAAACAGGATATTCAAAGGAAGAAATAGTAGGTAATTATCAATTTATTAACCATGGAACTGACACTACAAGTTCTATAGCAAGTACATTAAATATTAGATTAAATGATGACTTTACAGTTAGTGGTGATATAACTGGTACTTGGACTATGGAAAAAGATACTTATTATATGACTATAACTACAAATGATATAACTTATAGTGGTGTATTCTTTAAACAACAAGATGAATCATTAGAAGAAAATAAGGTTATGACATTTACTGCTATTGGAAATAATAATGAATCAGTTTGGGGAAGTAAGCTTGAATTAGATGATTCTCAATCTGTTGATTATGCTGGAAGTTATTTAAAAAATAAAATTCCGAGTGTAACTAAATCTGATATAGAACTTCCTACATTAGGTGCATATGATACAACAATTACATGGAAATCAAGTAATGAAGATAGTATATCTAATGAAGGAAAAGTAAAACGTACAGGTGAAGACAAAACTGTTACCCTAATAGCAACTATATCTAAGGGGGAAGCAGTTATTACTAAAGAGTTTAATGTACTTGTTAAGGGAATTCTAAAAGAGGTTGGAATAGAACCAATTTATAAGTATGATTTTGAAGGTATAGAAGAACAAGGGATTATCAATACAGGTAGTAAGGTTGGAAATGCAACATTAGTTGGGACAGCATGTGTTGTTGAGGATGAAGAGAGGGGAAATGTACTAGAGATTATAAATGAAAAAGGTGCAGTAAAGGTTAATTATTTAGAATTGCCTAAAGATACATTTGAAGGAATTACAGAAGAGGGATATACGGTGAGTATGTGGGTAAATATAGATAAGAATAATCCGAACTATTTTGAGCATAGTGCATTATTTGAAGCGAGTATGACTAATGAAGATGGTACTCCTAATTATCCAATGACAAGAATAAGTGCTAACCTTTTTGGAAGAATAAATGCAAATGGAGCATGGTCAGATGCAACAGAAGTATCTAAACAATTAGAAGGGAATAAGTGGGAATATGTAACTTATACTGTAAGCTCTACTGGAATAGTAGTTTATGTAGATGGTAATGAAGTTGCTAGACAAGATAAAGATATAGCGGCTTGCTTTAATGATAATTTCTTAGCTTTAATGAAAGATGTAAGAGTAGGCAGTGGAAATATATGGAATGATATGGATATAGCAAATGCTAAATTTGATAATGTTTCAGTTTATAATGTTGCATTATCAGATAAGCAAGTAGAGGCTCTTTATAATGATGAAACAAAGGAAAATGAAGAGCAAGAAAATCCAGAAGAACCAGGAGATATAGTAAATCCAGAAAATCCGGGAAGTAGTGATACAGGAAATGTTGATTCTGGAAAGAAGCCAACTGTAAATAATAATTTAAATACATCAAAATTACCGCAAACAGGAGACGTTAATATATTATTTACCTTAGCTTTAGCTGGAGCAAGTGTTACTATTGGGGGAATAAGCTTAAAAAAGAAAAAATTATAATATAGAGTAATTAATAGGGCTGTATCAAAAGTAATTTTGATATGGAGCTGTATCAGATTGAATTAATAAATTCAGTCTGAATACAGCTCCTTTTTTGTTGTATAGAATTTTATACAATAAATTTTATGTAAATATCTCCATTAATTTTGTTTTTTTACATGACAAAAAGAAGGTTGGATGCCTTCTGGTATAATTTTACTATAAAGTTTTTATTATGCACCTTTCGGCTCGTGCAACAGCTTGCCGTTTCGCCCTTGTAAAGTTTTATTGTGCAATTTATTAACATTATAGGCAAATGCCATTATTAATAATTCTATTCTGACTTTCTTATTTCCTCTCATTAAAAATCTTCTAAATCCATAATCTTGTTTAATTACTGCAAATGCACCTTCAACTTGAATAGATCTATTTATTCTTAAACGTATCCCTTCTTTGGTTGTTATATTAGCTAATGATTCAGATCTTAATCTTAAAAATTCTTTAGGAACATGTAATTGCCTATTATTCTTAGCTTTTGTGCATTTATTTTTATATTCACAACCTAAACAGCTTTCGCCTTCGTAGATATTTACTATTGATTTAAAGTTTGATTTTGATTTTCTTGTAGTAGATCCTTTAGGAAGTAATTTCTTACCAGCAGCACAAATATAATAATCATCCTCTTCGTTATATTGCATATTTTCTCTTTTACTAATATCATTTTTAAACTTTTTAGTTTTTGATTTTTCATATATTTGAGGCTTAATGAACGCTTTTTGATTATTATTTTCTAAATATGTATAGTTTTCTTCACTTTCGTATCCTGCGTCAGCAGTTATCGATTTATATTTTTTATTTAAGTTCTTTTCTAATTTATCTAAAAATGGTATAAAGGTAAGTTGATCTGATCTTTCGCTTGATATATCTATTCCAACTATATATTCACCTTCTACCCCTATTTGAACATTATATGCTGGTTTTAACTGACCATTTTTAATATGATCCTCTTTCATATGCATGAAAGTAGCGTCATGATCGGTTTTTGAGAAACTGTTTCTTCCATTAAAAATTTTATTGTATTCAGCATATTTACTTTGCTTTTCTATAAAATCATTAATTGATTCAGTGTATTTTTGAAGTTTACTTTTTCTTTTGCCTTTTCCATATACAAAATCTAGGCCTTCTTTTTCTTTAATTTCAGTAAGCTTATCTTTTACCGCTAATGCATATTCAATTGAAATCTTTTCATCAGGTACACTTAAACTTAAATCAAGCTCTGAATTTATGTTTAATAATATTTCATGAGTTTTATTTTGTAATTTCTCTTCAAATTTATCAGTAGCCTTTTTCCAAACAAAGCTATATCTATTAGCATTCGCTTCGATTTTTGTACCATCAACAAATAAATTTTCAAATTCTATTTCATTTCGCTTTTCTAACTCAATTATAAATTGTGAAAATAAGTCTTCTACACATTCTTCTAATTTTTTACTTCTAAATCTTGCAATTGTATTATGACTCGGTTCCTTTTGCCCCTGCAAAAGCCAACGAAAGTTAATATCTCTTTTACAAGCTTTTTCAAGTTTTCTGCTAGAATATATACCTTCCATATAGCCATAAGCAACTATTCTAAATAATGTTTCAGGTAAGATCATTGGATTTCTACCTTCAGTAGAGTACGCTTCATATAATTTTGAATAATCTAATCCCTCCGTTACTTCGTATAATGTTCTTACTGAATCATCTTTTGGTATAATAATTTCTAAATTAATTGGGAATCCTAATTGATGAATGTGAATAATATTGTTTTTTAATTTAATGTTTTTCATAACAATATTATGTGCAAAAGGGAGGATTCGAATTCGAATCCTCCCTTTCTTATTCGGCTAGTATCAAAAATTATTTTGATACAGCCCCTTTCTATTTAAATATAAAATTAAGAGATAATTTTATTAAATAAGTTTATATCTTTGTTAAAGACAATTAAAAAAATACGGGATACCATATAGCTATGCAATGATACTCCTAAAAGAAGCATAAATAAAAATACTATTGGAAAGTAAAAAGTTGCAAATAATATAGATGCTCCAAATAAGGTAATAAGTAAGCTATAAGGAAGATTTTTTAATGAAATAACGAAACAATACTTAAAAGTATTTAAAATAGAACATTTAGTTTTTGTTAATATTGGGAATATATATGGAGTGACTAATAAAAAAATAAGTAAAGAAAAAAATATAAATGGTAATGCGAAGTATGATAGTGATAAACCACACTTTAGCCAAAAAACTAAGTTAACACCTAAAACTATAGATGTTATAAGAATAATTAACCATATTATTGTTGATTTTTTGAAATTTTCCTTAAATGATTTAAAGAATGTTTTTATTAAATTTCCTTCCTCATTATTAATAATTTTTAAATTAACAGAATATAAAGCTGTGGTTGTAGCTCCTATTGTTACTATAGGAATGCTACAAAATATCCATAAAATATTTAAAATAAACCAATCAGCAATTTTATTCATAATCTTAGAAAAGCTGCTATCTGAATTAAACATATTTCTCATAAAACCCCTCCTATTTTCCATATATATCTAATTTTATAATACAGTATGTAAAGGGTTTAATCAATAATATTAAGTGATATAAAAGAAATTTAATAGTTTATTTAATAAATAAAAAGATATTAATTAGTATTTTTATTAAAATGCATACTTATTATTTTTAGAAGAATAATATTATTATTGACTAAATTTAACTAAGGAGGATATTATGAAACACAAAAGAATATTAGTATTAACATTAGTATTTTTATTAATATGTAGCTGTAATGTTTTTGCAAGTAAGAGACCTGAACCTAATATGATTTTTATGGGTGAGGTAGAAGAGGTTCAAAAAAATGAAAAAGATAATACTTTAAACATAAAGGTTAAGGGATATCTTAAAGGGCTTACTGTAAATAGTAAAGAATTAATAGCAGTTGTAGATAATGAGACATTAATACTTCTAAATGAATGTCCAAAAGAAGGGGAAGAAATAGATATTAAAAAAGTTGATCCTAAGACATTTAAGATAGAAAAAGGTGATGTTATATTCCTTGTTTTAAGTGAAGCTATGACAAAATCAAATCCACCTCAAGTATCAGCTAAGGCTATTCAAATAACAGATAAGAAATAAAATTTAGCTACTACATCTATTATATTTTCAGATATAGGTAATTTATATAATGATGTAGTAGATTTTTTAAAAATAAATTTAAATGACAAAATAAAATTTATGAGGTTTTATTATTTAAAGTTAATAAGACCTTTTATTTTTATTTATTAATAATAATATATACTGTTATATGAAAGAAAGCTAAAGATGCTCTTACAATTAAAAGGTTATATTAGTATGGTAAAAATAAGTACTAAATATATGTAACATAATTAAGTATATTTACGTAATATATATTAAGATTTATCTTATCTTGCGTATAGAAATAGAGAAGTTCATTTTCTTAATAGTTTTAAAAACTTCAATTTGGAAACTAACATTTAAATTAAGTAATTGTAATATAATTTTATCTTCTGTATTGTAATAGAAGGTTTTTAAAAGAAAATCTCATAGAAATTTTATAAAGTTTCTATGAGATTTTTGTTTTATAGAGTATGTGAAATATTGTTTTGGATTAACTTAACGAATGTATCAGGAGTAACAATTCTAACCTTAGGATTTTTATTTAATTTAGTTATAACATCATTAACATTATCCATTGTATTACTCCAAACATGAACATATACAAAGGTATAAGAGTTTGCATCTTTAATATTTGTATAACCTAAGTTAATTCTATCATCAATGTTAGAAAGTAACTGATTTTCATCCTCTATGCCACCCCAAAGTAAGTCACGGCAAGAAATTATAGGCTTATTATTAGACCAAATTATTTTGCCTTTATAGGCATTATTTATATCATAATTTAAGTAAAGGAGACCATCTATATTAGAATTACAAGTATACTTATCCCATAAATCTCTTTTATAAAAAGTTTCGTCATCAAGAATTAACACAGTATGTTGATCAACATTTTTCATGTAGTCATTAAGGCGCTTAGTATAGGAAGTTAGTTTATCATTCGGATATTTACTAGGATATATATATCCATTACCAGAAGCAGCAACTATGTAATTATCATTATATTTTGATGAACTTGCAGCTTCATAATATTTATTAAAAACTGTAGGAGCTAAATAATATAATGAAGGACTTAAGGACCACCCTAAATTAAAATTACCTCTATAAGGAGAACCAAACCAATCTTTAGTATTATAATTACTGCCTAGGAGCCACTGTTGATTATCACCATCAGACATTATAAAAGTAACATAATGGACTCCATCTTCTTGAATCATATCTTTACTAGTTTTTTGATTCATGGGTATTGATGGATATGAGCTCAATACTGAAAGGTTATAAGACCAATCTGCAGCAATCATATCAATTCCAAAGCTAGAAGCAATAGAAACATTAGTGTGCTCATCAGGTCCCCAGCCTAATATTCTACCACCATCATTCATAGAGCTAAAAATATACTCTCTTAAAGAAATATCATTTACATCATTTTCGTAAAAAATCAATGATTTTGAAAGAATTGCATAGTCACGTAATGACATATATTTGTCACTAGGTAATTCTATTACCGTAGAATGATTTAATCCAGAATTCCAAAGATTATTAAATGCCCAATATTTATCTGTATCTCTACAATCTTTAATTAAAGTTGTTATACCATGATCATTTAGTGTGGATTCTATAGATTCATCAATAGCTATGGAGTCTTTCAAAGACGCAAAGGTACAAGCGTTATTTATTGAAGGAGGCTTTACAGTACTATATAAAACATATCCATTAATTTGAGATTTAAATTTATCTATAAGTTTCCAAGGGTCTTTGATCACCTCATATTTTACATTATAGTTTTTATTTAAATCCTCAAGCCATATTTTATAATCAGGTTCCATAGAACTTAGAATATATATTTGATTTTCAGATTTTGAGGCTATAAGCCCTTGAAGAGTTACAATCATTGTTTGTTCTGCTTTAGTCATATTTTTGTCAGATATAACATAAAGATATTTAGGTATTATATTTCCTTTAATATAATAGTCATTAGATTCAATAGAAGTATTACAACTACAATTTATTAAGCCAATATTTTTATTTATAGAATTTATATTCTTAGTTAGATTAACTGTAGAAATTGAATATTTGCAAGTTTTATATTTATTGTAAAACTTATTAAAGAAATCATATCTTTTACCTATAAAAAAGTCTACATAATCTTTTGGTGAAATACCTGATAATAATAGTTGACGACCAATGATATCATGTAAGCTAACCTCATTTCCGTTTTTTATAATGTCATACATTATCATAAATGTTGTTGTTCTACCTACTCCAGCTTTACAATGAAAATGGAACCATGTGTTTTCAGGATTATTTTTAACAATATCCATAAAATAATTAACCATATCTTCACTAGGTAGACTTCCATCAGTTACAGGAATCCTAATATAAGATATGTTATTTGATTGTGCTAAACTAGTTTCGTTATTTACTAAGTTTGGTACAATTGTTTTTTATTGTTAAATAAGGTTAATGGTTCATTTAATTTAATAGAGGATAAGTCTTTATTTTCTTTTTCAATAACTTCATTTAAAGTAAGGCTAATATTTGCATTATTATTTGAATTTGCAAAACTAATAGCCGTATCATCAATAAATCCGTGTGATTCTTCTCTCAAATCAATATCTATTATAGGAAGATGAGTATCAATATTTTCAATTAATAACTGCAAATTAGTAGTAGTAAATTGACCGCTTCCAGATATATTAAGTTGTTCTAAACCTTTTGTATTTAATGATTTAAGAGTTGAAATTTTTGATATATCACTTGTTTTACGAAAGTGACTTGGTAGTGAAATAGAGCTATCTGAATCTTGAATAATATTAACATCTGATAAAGCGTTTATTGGAAATGAATTTGATGATAATAAAATTATAGCTGTTAATAAAAAAGTAAAGAAAAGTTTAATGTTTTTTTTCATTAGTATATACCTCTTAATTGTATCGTTTGTTATTTATTATAAGAAATAATGAAAATATATTTCTTCTATATAGTAAAATAAAAGTAGCCTCGATTTACTTAAAAACCGGGGCTAACTTTGTTTTATTTTATTCCTAGTTTATTTTTAGCATCATCAATTAAGTTTTTTAAATCTACTCTAGCATCATGTGCACCTAATGTTAATGATCTTAAACCTTTTATTACTTCATCTTTAGATAAAGTAGCATAATCTTTTGTTTTTTCACCAAAGGTTCCAGTATAATCATCAACTGCAATAATAGCTTTATCAGTAGCTGTTATTACTTCTTGATTATATTTATCAACCTCATCATTTCCTTTTACAACGTTATTTTCCAAGTCATTCTTAAAAGCCTCTAAGTTTGTTTTTAATTGATCATAAGAATCATTATATTCAGTTATAAATTCATCATATGTATTATCATATGTAAAATCATCTATATAAATATCATATGTAGTATCAAGGGCATCATTGTTAAAATAATGATTATATCTTTCTGTTAAATAGTCATAGTATTCTTGATTAGTAGGTGGGTTTTTCTTGGTGGAATCATTAGTTGTATTATTAGTGTTATTATCTCCACATCCAACTAATCCCAATAGTAATAAAGATAATAGTAATAAAGATAAGAGTTTAAATCTTTTTCTCATTTCAAACATCTCCTTAAGTTTTCTTTTATATTTATAGTTTGCTTAAGATAAATATTTGTATTCATTTAAAATTTAAATAAAAATACCTTGCATTTAATAAAATATTCTTAATTAAAAAGATAACTATAATATCAAAATAATTTGTAGAACAAAACATTAACTATAAAAAGGGGCATGTTATAATCAAATACATGGAAAAGGAAAAAATGAAATATTAATTTGGAGGGAATATTGAAATTGAGCCGTAGAATTTAATCTTTGTGGAATTTAACTTGCGTAAAGAAGTTGTATTGAAGCGTCAGCGGCTTTTACAACTTTAGCAAGTTAAATGGAACAAAGATATAAATTCTAGACGAAAATTTCACCATTCCCGGAAAATAAGTATTTCATTTTTTCTATCAATGTAGTGAGCAATTTAGTTAAAGAACTCTAAAGTCAAGAAGTTTGACATCTGAAGAGATAAATTCAGATTTAACAGGTTCTTTATTCATTAAATCAGTAGAGATGTACTTTTTATTATCATCAGCAAAAATAGTTATAGCACCTGAAACAGATTTGTTAATATCTAAAGCTTTAATAGCACCTATAAAATTAGCACCAGAGGAGATTCCAACACCAAGTCCTAATTCTTTAGAAAGCATTTGAGCCATAATTATAGCGTCACCATCATCAACACTTATAATATCATCTAATTCATGTAAATTTACTATTGAAGGAATGAATTCATCTGAAATTCCTTGAATGCGATGATAACCTGAATGAGTACCTGTTGAAAGCGTTGGTGATGAAGCAGGTTCAATAGGATAAGCCTTTAAATGGCGATTTTTTTCTTTTAAAAATTTAGATATACCCATTATTGTCCCACCAGTACCTACCCCAGCAACGAAAATTGAAGGTGATATGTGATGTTTTTTTAATGTTGAGTATATTTCAGGAGCTGTATAATAGTAATGAGAATATATATTATCAATATTTGAAAATTGTTGAGGTAAAAAAATATCAGAACAATTGGCTTTACATTGTTCAGTTAAGGATATGCATTTAAGAAATCCACCATCATTTTTTGAGACTAAATGTAGTTTTGCATTATAACTTTCTAGTAATTTGATTCTTTCTAAGCTCATCCAATCCGGCATATAAATATGAACATCGTGGCCTAAATAAGTTCCAACTGCTGCAAAAGATATACCAGTATTACCGCTAGTAGCTTCTAAGATAAGATCATTTTCGTTAATTTTTTTATTTATATAAGCACGCTTAAGCATATATATAGCAACTCTATCTTTAATGCTTCCAGTTAAATTGTAATATTCAAGTTTAGCGTAAATTTTCATGTGTTTTTCTTTGTATTTAAATAAGATTTCTACTAAAGGAGTATTTCCTATAAGTTTTTCTAAATTATTTATTTTGCTAAAAATATCTTTCATAAAAACTCCAAAAAAATTCTTTCAATATTATATATGAAATAACTTTTTATTTTAGTAAAAGTTATTTCATATATAATTTAAAAGAATTATTTATTAGAATCTTCTTTCATGAATTTAGAAATCATCATAGTGCAAACCGTATTACCAGATGAATTTAATAATGTTGCTGGTGCATCTATTATTGTAGCTATGACAAGCATTATTGCTAGGCTTTCAGCAGGGAAACCAAAGATACTTAAAATAAGCATTTCTCCAATTGCACCACCACCAGGAACAGCTCCAACTACTGCACCAATAAGTAAACCAACACCAAGAATCATAAGTAAAGTTTCAATGTTGTTAGTATCTCTTCCAAAGATTCCGAATAAGAACATTATTTTAAAGATACCACCAATTATAGAACCATCTTTATGAATATTAACACCAAGTGGCATAACGATATTTGCAAGAGTATCTGAAACTCCCATTTTTTTAGCTGCGTCTATATTTACAGGAATACAAGCAGCACTAGAGCAAGTTGCTAATGCTGTAACAGCAGGAGGAGTGGCATTCTTCCAAAATGTTTTTACACCTTGTTTTTTACCGGCAATATAAGCATAGATAGTAAAAAATCCAAAGAAATAAATAATAGAAACTACAATATATAAAATGAATACTTTTATATAACCACCAAGTATTTGACTACCTAGTTGTCCAACAACTGTTGCAAAGTAGCAACCAAGTCCTAAAGGAGCAATGTACATAATTAATCCCATCATTTTCATAGTTACTATAGATCCGCTTTGCAAAAATGCTGCAAATGGTTTTCCATCTTCTTTAGAAAGCATAGTTGCAAATCCAATAAGAATGGAAAATAAGATTAAAGCTAACATATTACTTCTAGATAAAATCCCAGAGAAATCATTAACAGTAATACTTGAAACTATTTTTTGAATTATGCCAACGTTTTCTTGCTCTATAGAACTTGTAGAGTTAAGAAGATTATTAAATATAGATGAATCTAAATTATTAGTAGGATTAAATAACTTAAAGCTAATAACACCTATAATTCCTGAAATAATGGCTGTAGTAGCAAAAACTATAATAGTTATTACTAGAATTTTACCAAGCTTTTTCGAACTTTCCATATTAGCTATAGAAGAGGAAATGCTAAAGAAAACTATAGGAACTAGTAATGTAAAAATTAAGTTTAAAAATAAATTCCCTATTGGTTCAAATACTATAGCTTTTTCTCCTAATAGTATACCTAAAAAACCACCTATTAGTATGGCCATAAGTAATATTAGGGAAGAAGCATAATTTTTTAAAAATTTCAATTATATCTCACCTTTCTTTTGTAAATTAGTATTTCACATACTTTATCTTTTGTGTGTATAAGTAGGTATTGCTACCAACTTTTAATAATATTATGTAATAGTTAGAATGTCAATTAACTTATGTACTTATATAGAGAAATAAGTACTTTATAAATAGATTACTAATGCAAAATATAAGTAATTGACATATTAGAATTATAATTTAATATTTTTAAATGAAATTCTAACAATTTTTTTTAAAATGACGGAATAAAAAATATAACATTCATAAAATTTAAAATAGATACTTGTAAATTATTAATATATTTATAGAGTTGAAATGATAAATTATTAAAAAAAATAACTTTAATAAATGTAATACTTAATTTTTAAAAGAAAAGTATATAAAAGTAATAATAAAAATTTGAAATTATATACAAATTTGTATATAATGTTAATATTATAATAAATAGATTAAAATTGAAAAATAAGATTTTTTTGGGAATTATAATTTCATATTTAGTTTTAAAATGCAAAAAATATACTATTAAAAAGGAGCGTTATATATGAAAGGAAATTGGGGTCTGTATAGCAGCAGTTTTGAACATGACGCATGTGGAATAGGGGCTGTAGTAAATATTAAAGGAGAAAAATCTAATAAGGTCATAAATGATGCTTTAGATATTTTAGAAAATTTAAAGCATAGAGGCGGAACTGGAGCAGATGAAAATACTGGTGATGGAGCTGGTATTTTAATTCAAATACCTCATAACTTTTTTAAGAAAGTATGTAAAGAATCTAATGTTAATTTGCCCGAAAGCGGAGAGTATGCGGTAGGTGTATTATTTCTTCCAATTGAAGAAAATAAAAAAACATTGGCACTAGATATAATGAATAAAGTTTTAGTGGACAAGGGTTTTAAAACTTTATTATTAAGAGATGTACCTGTAGATTATAGTGGACTTGGAAAAGCAGCTTTAGAGTCTATGCCTAATATTATACAGATTGTATTAGATAAGCCTAATAATATAGAAGATACAAGAGAGTTTGAAAGAGAATTATATATATTAAGAAGAAATATTGAAAAAGCTTTTAATGCAGAAGAAGAATTAAATAATTGTAGTGCTTATATAGCATCACTTTCTTCAAAAACAATAGTTTATAAAGGTATGTTGTTATCAACACAAGTAAGAGAATTTTATCATGATTTGTTAGATAAAGAGGTTGAATCAGCTATAGCCTTAGTTCATTCAAGATACTCAACGAATACATTCCCAAGCTGGGAAAGAGCGCATCCTAACAGAATGATGGTTCATAATGGAGAGATAAATACTTTAAGAGGTAATGTTAATAAGATTTATTCAAGAGAAGGCTCTATTACTTCAGAGGTATTTGGAGATAAGCTTCCTGAAGTATTACCTATAATAAATAAAGAAGGGTCAGATTCTGCAACCTTTGATAATGTATTAGAATTTTTATACATGGGTGGAAGGGATTTAGCTAGATCAATATTAATGTTAATACCTGAACCATGGGAAAAATCTAAAAATATAGATGAAGATAAGAAAGCTTTTTATAAATATAATTCAACATTAATGGAACCATGGGATGGACCTGCATCTATAGTATTTACTGATGGAGATAGAGTAGGAGCAGTTTTAGATAGAAATGGATTAAGACCATCAAGATATTATATAACAGATGATGAATATCTATATCTTTCATCAGAAACTGGAGCAGTATACATAGATGAAGAAAGAGTAGTAAGAAAAGATAGATTAGAACCAGGAAAGATTTTATTAGTAGATACTATTAAGGGTGAACTTATTGAAGATAAAGAAGTTAAGAAAAAGTATAGTTTAGAAAACCCATATAAAGAGTGGTTAGATGAAAGATTAACACCACTTAAAAGTATAAATATAGATAATTATGAGCAAAAGTTTATGGATAAAGAAGAAAGAACAACTTATCAAAAAGCTTTTGGATATGGATATGAAGATTTAAAAACTAATATATATGAAATGGCTCAAAATATGCATGAGCCAATGGCAGCTATGGGGATTGATACTCCTCTTGCAGTGTTATCATTAAAAGAACAGCCATTATTTAATTACTTTAAGCAATTATTTGCTCAAGTAACTAATCCTCCAATAGATGCAATAAGAGAAGAAGTTGTAACATCAACTAATGTTTATTTAGGCTCTAAAGGAAATATATTAGATGACTGTCCTGAAAGTTGTAGACAAATAGAAATAGTAAATCCAATTATTAATGATAAAGATTTAGCTAAAATAAGATCACTAGATGGACATGGATATAATATTAAAACATTAGATATTACTTTTGATAAAACTAAAGAAAATAGTTTAGAAATATCATTAAAATATTTATGTAGAGAAGCACTTCAGCTTATTAATGAAGGGGCAAATGTAATTATATTAAGTGATAGATTTATAGATGAATCAAATGCGCCAATTCCTTCATTGTTAGCAGTTGCAGCCATGAATAATTATTTAATTAAAAAAGGTGTTAGAAGTTTAGCAGATATTATTATAGAAACTGCAGAAGCTAGAGAAGTTCATCATTTTGCAACACTTTTAGGGTATGGAGCTACAGCAGTTAATCCATATTTAGCTTATCAATGTATTCATGAGTTAGTTGAAGATGAAATAATTACAATTTCATATGAAGAAGCTATCAATAATTATGATACAGCTGTTGTTAAAGGAATAACTAAAATACTTTCTAAGATGGGTATTTCAGCAATAAGATCATATCAAGGTGCTCAAATATTTGAAGCTTTAGGTATAGATAAATCTGTAATAGACAAATACTTTACAAATACAACTAGTAGAATTGGTGGATTAACTTTAAAAGATATAGAAAAAGAAGCTTTATCTAAGCATGAAAAAGCTTATAACAAGAGATATAAACAGCTTAATTTTGACTTAGATAACTTTGGTAGAGATAAATTAAGAAGTGCTGGGGAAAAGCATTTATACAATCCAGCGACTATTCACATGTTACAACAAGCAACAAAAACTGGAGATTATAATAAATTTAAGGAATATTCTACATTAATAAATAAAGAGGAAGAAGGATTAACTTTAAGAGGATTATTAGACTTTGAATTTGAAGCAAATCCTATTCCACTAGAAGAAGTAGAGCCAGTATCTTCAATTGTAAAGAGGTTTAAAACTGGAGCAATGTCATATGGATCAATTTCTAAGGAAGCCCATGAAGCACTTGCTATAGCAATGAATAGATTAGGTGGTAAGTCTAATACTGGAGAAGGTGGAGAGGATAGAGAAAGATGGATTCCACTTGCTAATGGTGATTCAAAGAGATCTAAAATTAAGCAAATAGCATCAGGTAGATTTGGTGTTACTTCAGAATATTTAGTTAATGCAGATGAATTACAAATAAAGATGGCTCAAGGTGCAAAACCAGGAGAAGGTGGACAACTTCCTGCATCAAAGGTATATCCTTGGATTGCAAAAACAAGACATTCAACTACTGCAGTTGGACTTATTTCACCACCACCTCATCATGATATATATTCAATAGAAGATTTAGCACAACTTATATATGACTTGAAGAATTCTAATATATATGCAGATGTTTCTGTAAAATTAGTTGCAGAAGCAGGAGTTGGAACAGTTGCAGCAGGTGTTGCTAAGGCTGGAGCTGATGTAATATTAGTATCAGGTTATGATGGTGGAACAGGGGCATCTCCTAAGACTTCTATTCAACATGCAGGTCTTCCGTGGGAATTAGGTCTTGCAGAAGCACATCAAACACTTGTTATGAATAACTTAAGAGATAGAGTTAGAGTTGAAACTGATGGTAAGCTTATGACAGGTAGGGATGTTGCAATAGCAGCATTACTTGGAGCTGAAGAGTTTGGATTTGCGACTGCACCACTTGTAACTTTAGGTTGTGTAATGATGAGAGTGTGTAATTTAGATACTTGTCCAGTTGGGATTGCTACCCAAAATAAAGAACTTAGACAGAGATTTACTGGTAAGCCAGAATATGCAGTAAACTTTATGGAGTTTATTGCAGAAGAACTAAGAGAATATATGGCTAAACTTGGATTTAGAACTATTGACGAAATGGTTGGTAGAGTAGATAAGTTAAAGAAAAAAGAAAATCTTAATAACTGGAAGGCTGAAAGAGTTGATTTATCATTAGTATTAGATAAATCACAAGTTGATTCTGAAAATGGTGTTAGATTCAATTCAGAGAACAAGTATGATCATAAGCTTGATTTAGTTAAAGATTCAGCAGTACTTTTAGGGCTTGCAAAACCTGCTTTAGATAATAAAGAAAAAGTTAAAATAGAACTTGATATTTTAAATACAGATAGAACGTTTGGTACTATCTTAGGGTCTGAAATTACTAGAAGACATAAGACAGAAGGGTTACCAGAAGATACAGTATGGATTAAATGTACAGGAGCAGCAGGGCAAAGCTTTGGAGCATTTATACCAAATGGTTTAACTTTAGAAGTTGAAGGTGATGGTAATGATTATGTTGGTAAGGGATTATCAGGAGGAAAAATAGTTGTATATCCACCTAAGAATAGCAAAATAGTTGCAGCTGAAAATATTATAGTTGGTAATGTGGCATTATATGGGGCTACATCTGGTAAGGCATTCTTTAATGGAGTTGTTGGTGAAAGATTCTGTGTAAGAAATTCAGGAGCAACAGCTGTAATTGAAGGTTGTGGAGCTCATGGTTGTGAATATATGACAGGAGGAAAAGCCGTTATATTAGGAGAAACAGGCGTTAATTTTGCTGCTGGTATGAGTGGTGGTATTGCTTATGTTCTAGATGAAAACAATAAGTTTGTTTCTAAAGTTAATAAAGAGATGGTACTTATTGAAGAGCCCAATGATGAAGATGTTAACTTCTTAAAAGAAATAATTACTGAGCATTATAATCTTACAAATTCAGTAAAAGCTAAAACTATTTTAGATAATTTTGATTTATATGTAACTAAATTTAAAAAAGTAATTCCTAAGGATTATAAGGAAGTTTTAGAGCTTGTTAAAATAAATGAAGAAAAAGGATTTACTAGAGATGAAGCTTTAGTTAATGCTTTCTATGAAAAAACAGGAAAGGTAATGTAAGGAGGGAGTATCATGGGAAAAGCAACAGGTTTTATGGAATTTAGTAGAAAGAATTGTAGTAGAGAGGATGCACTAAATAGAATAAATCATTGGAATGAATTTGATACACCTCTTACTGAAGAGGAGAGAAAAAATCAAGGGGCAAGATGTATGGACTGTGGTGTTCCATTTTGCCAATCAGGAATAATGTTAAATGGAATGGCAACTGGTTGTCCTTTGCATAACCTTATTCCTGAATGGAATAACTTTGTATATTTAGGAAAATGGGAACTAGGGTTAAAAAGACTTTTAAAAACTAGTAATTTTCCAGAGTTTACTTCAAGAGTATGCCCTGCATTATGTGAAAATGCTTGTACTTGTGGATTACATGGAGATGCTGTTACAGTTAAAGCTAATGAAAAGTATTTAATAGAAAAAGGCTTTAGTGAAGGTGTTATTAAAGCTAATCCACCACAAATAAGAACAGGAAAAAAGGTTGCTGTTATAGGGTCAGGTCCATCAGGTCTTGCATGTTCAGACTTTTTAAATAAATTAGGTCATAGTGTTACTGTATATGAAAGAGAAGATCGTGTTGGTGGACTTATGATGTATGGTATACCAAATATGAAGCTTGAAAAGACTGTTATAGAAAGAAGAGTTAATCTTCTTAAAGAAGAAGGAATTACATTTAAAACTTGTGTAAATGTTGGTATTGATATTACTTTTGATGAATTAGATAGAGAATATGATGCAATAGTTGTAACAATAGGTGCATCTAAACCAAGGGATTTAAAGGTGCCTGGAAGAGAACTTAATGGAATTCATTTTGCAGTAAAATATTTAACTAATAATACAAAGAGAGTAATTGGTTCAGCCTTTAATAAAGGAGCAGATATTCTAGCCACTGATAAAGATGTAATAGTAATTGGTGGAGGAGATACAGGAACTGACTGTGTTGGTACAGCACTTAGACAAGGATGTAAATCTGTAAATCAATTTGAAATAATGGGTGAGCCTTTAAAAACTAGAGGTGAAAATAATCCTTGGCCAGAATATGCAAAAGTATTAAAAGTTGACTATGGTCAAGAAGAGTATATTGCAAAGTTTGGACATGATCCGAGAAGATATTTAACTAGCGTTAAAGAGTTTTATGGAGACGAAAATGGAAATGTAAAATCTCTTAAGACTGTTGATGTAGAGTGGGTTAAAGGTGAAGATGGTAGAATGAATCTTAAGGAAATTGAAGGTTCTGAAAAGATTTGGAATGCTGATTTAGTTTTAATTGCTATGGGATTCACGGGAGTTGAAGATTATATAGCTAAAGATTTAGGTGTTGAGTTAAATAATAGAGGAAGTATTAATGCAACTGATGTAGATTACAAAACATCTAAGGAAAAGGTATTTGTAGCTGGAGATGCAAGAAGAGGACCATCTTTAGTTGTGTGGGGAATTGCAGAAGGGAGAAATGCTGCATTATCTGTAGATAAATATTTAATGGAATAACAACTTTTTTATATAATAAGGAGATGTCACTATAATTAAGTATTTACATTCTAAGTTAGGTTATAAAAGCTTAAATTATGATATAATATAATTGGATTATAATTTTTGAAAGTTTGTTTCGGAGGGTATATGGAGAATATATTAACAACAATTGAGAGAGAAAATCATATTAGAGAAATATTTTTAAGTATGTTTAGAGAAGAGGGAGTATCAGAAGAGGAATTAGAAAAGGCAATTTGTGAATCATATTGTAAAGAAGGTATAGAGTGTAAGACAATAAAGGATATTCCAATAAATGAGATGGAAGAAGCTATAACTGAATGTTGTGAATCGGCTGGATTGGAGTTTAAAACTTTTGATGATATTTTAGAATATTTTTATAAAAATAATAATTAGAAGATAAATAGCTATTACTTATAAATTTAAGTAGTAGCTATTTTTTTGTAGATTATAGGTATATAATTTAAGAGCAAAGATAAGATTAAAGATATAATTTTTTTATAAAAGGGGTGAAAAATATTTTGAATACATTATTTAGTGAAAATGATATTATAAATTTAGTTAATGATAATAAAATAGCTGTACTATATTTTACAGGAATGGATTGTGGTGCTTGTGAAGCAATAAAATATAAAATTGAAAGTATTTTAAAAAGTTTACCACAAATTAAGAGTGGAGAAATTAATGGGGAGGAAAATTTAGCTTTAGCTGCAAAATATGGTGTATTTTCATTACCTATATTTTTATTATTTATTGAAGGGAAAGAAACATTGAGAATTGGTAGAAACGTAGATTTACTTGAGCTTGAAAGAAATATAAAAAGATATTATGAAATGATATTTTAGGTTAATTTTAAATATTTAGAAATTGAATAGAGGTTTTAAGATGAATTTAGAGTTGAATTTAATAAAGGATAAAAGGATATTTTTAGAATTTATAAAAAAGGAAATAGTATTAATAATTGCAATAACATTAGCTATAGGAACATCACTTATATCATTACCTAAGTTTGAATATATAGATTTTAAAGTAATAATTCTATTATTTAATTTAATGATAGTAGTAGCAGGATTTAAAGAGTTACAGCTTTTAGATAGTATAGCTACTTCATTATTAAAAAGATGTACAAGTTTTAAAGCAATTACATATACGTTAGTATTTTTAACTTTCTTTTCAGCAATGATAGTAACAAATGATGTTGCTTTAATTACTTTTGTACCATTAACATTAATTATAGCTAAAAAAGTTAATGTAAATCCATTAAAGCTTATTGTATTTCAGACATTAGCCGCTAATTTAGGAAGTGCGTTAACTCCAATGGGAAATCCACAAAATCTTTTTATTTACTCTTATTTCAATGTTAATATTATGGAGTTTTTTAAGATAACATTTCCATTAGTTTTATTATCAGTTGTATTTTTAAGTGCCATAACAATGAATGAAAAAAAGGAGAAGTTATATTTTCAAGTTGAAAATATAAAAATAGAAAATAATAGGGATATAATAATATATTCAGTTTTATTTTTCATAACAATACTTTCAGTATTTCATTTAATTGATTATAGAATTACTTTTATAATAACAATAATAGCTATAATGATTTTTAATAAAAGATTATTTAAAAAAGTAGATTACTCATTACTTATTACTTTTGTAGCCTTTTTTATATTTATAGGCAATATATCTTCTATGAGTGTAATTAAAGATTTTATGGTAAATATATTGTCTTCAGAAAAGAGCACATTTATATCTTCAATAATATCTAGTCAGTTTATAAGTAATGTTCCAGCAACGATGCTTATTTCAGCATTTACACCATACTATAAGGAACTATTATTAGGAGTGAATATAGGTGGACTAGGAACAATTATAGCTTCACTTGCTAGTGTAATTTCTTATAAGCTATATATTAACGAATACCCAAAAGATAGTGTAAAGTTTCGTATGAAAAAATAGCCTATGGCTAATTTTTAATAAAAA
>OOCW01000507.1_pt1 | contig 38068 bp, 62 predicted proteins | sample 1671201 | NCBI WGS metagenome assembly OOCW01 (sample SAMN06348132, study PRJEB24527) | human gut metagenome | biome: human gut; feature: ankylosing spondylitis patient; material: feces | host: Homo sapiens | place: China | collected 2015-10
ACTCTCAAAAGAATTGCTGGTTTACTTTAACTATATTCTGTTCAATTTTCAAAGATCATTTGCTTGTCGCACCCAAGCGACTTCCTTATCTTATCACTTTGTTGCTTTCGTGTCAACAGTTTTTTCAACTTATTTTTTTAAGTTTTTTTAACTTGTTTCAGTTAGTAACTGTTTCCCTCAAGAACAATTACTATTTTATCATAGCATTTTCATCTTAAATATATTATAAGTATTATAAAATGAAATTATTCATTATTTTCTTTGTTTTTTCGATATATTTCTCTTTTTTTCTATTATTGATACGCTTGGTAAAGAGTACGGTTATTTTTATATAATTTTATACTTTTTGTAACTTTATGCAATTATCAATTACATATTTTTCATATATAATTTATATATATATATACCAATTTCATATTTAAAGATATTATTATAAGTGCCTAATTTAATAATCTATAATAATTAACCTATATATATTTTGTGCACTTAATATGTAAATATACTTCACTAATGATGCTATACTATGTATAACTATTTAAATTATGAATCAATAAAAATTCTTAAAGATGAAATTTAAAATAGAAAAGTTATAATTGGAAATATACTATGATTTCATAGAAAAATTTTTAATCCTAACTACAATAAGAACTGATCAATTAAACAATAAATTGAATATAGAATTCTCCTTAAAAAATTTTTTAAAGATAAAATAGTTAATAAAATTATTATAAATACTCCTGATGAATTCTATACTGTTGAAATATCAGCTATAGAAAAGTAATTTAACAACATCTAGTAATTTGCTTTTTTTAATATTATAATAATTTATGTGTCTTTTGCACTCATAGCTCAGTTGGATAGAGTGCTGGACTTCGAATCCAGGCGTCGGGGGTTCGAATCCCTCTGGGTGCACCAAGCAAAGTCGTTGGAATAGCTATTGTCCAACGATTTTTTTATTTTTATTATCAGCTTCAAAACTGACAAAATGTCAGTAAATTGTCAGTAAAAATAATAGTATTATTTAATACTTGTCTACTTTTTCCTTGAAAATACTAAACAGAAAGATACTAAAATACTGAGTACTAAAGCAACTATTCCTGTATTCCCATAAACTAAAAAACTTTCTAACATTAATATTCCTCCTTTACAAGTTCCTTTATTGATTTTCTTAAAAATTGATTTCTGTTAAGACTATTTAAATTTGCTAGATCCTCTAACATTTCAAACTCATTTTCTTTTAAACTAAAAGTAAAATTCTCTAATTTTAAATTTTCTAATTTCTTAGCTTTTCTTTCAGCTGCTAATATTTTAGATTCATTTAATTCTTTTCTATACTTTCTATCTTCAATAGCACTTATTACATCTTGTATTATTAAACCCAGTATAGGCGGAATACATAGTGAAATTAAAACAATAGCTTTTATAGTTTCAGCTTTTTCATAACTCATGCTATTTCCCTCCGAAGAAATTATTATATGGTTCATGTATACAATAAACTCTGATGTAATCACTCACACTCATTCCTTTTTCTTCTGCAAGCATGAACAATTTTTCTTTCTCTTTCTTAGATACCTGTACAGTAACTCTATAAGTTTTTAAATCTTCTTCTCTTTTTCTCAACTTTAATCCCTCCTAAATAATCCCTAACTTTTTCCTAGCACTCCCCTACTCTTCTCGGCACTCTTCCGAGTAAAAATCCCATTTTACCGAACCTATTTTGACTATTACCACACTATTACCCAACTACTGCTATTTCTCGATAGTGTGGTAATACCACCATGATTAAAAATCAAGAATATTTATATTTTTATCATTATCAACTTCTTTTGGATTCTCTTCTTCTCTTTTTTGTACAGGCTCCTTACCTACTTCAAATTTTAAACCTAAAACAAAATACTTATATAAAACACGTTTAACCTCTAAACCTCTATCCTCCATGTCCTCTAATACTTCCCACAAAGCTAAATCTTTAGTTGTATTCTTAAAAGTAGTAGTCATGCTCCTATATTTTCTTATCCCCATAATTGTTCACCTACCTTTTTAAATCCCTTTACATTATCAAATAGATTATCTGAACTAACTATTAAATTCTTCAATCTATTACTGAAAGCTTTTTTAAAAACTGTTGCTCCTCCACCAGTAAGTAAAACATACCCTTTATTAACATCAAAATTTAATTGAAGTTCCTTAAATATTCCATCAAAGTGAAGTTTAAGTATAGGTTTTATAAAATCTACATTTTTATATTCACCATCTAAAAATAAACCATCTGTTAAAATCTCTTCCCCATCTTCTAAATTAAAATTTTGAGTATATAATTCATTTACAGTAGTTACTATATCGTTATACACATTTAACATACCTATACCAATAGTCTTATATGATTTTATTTGCTTATCTTTAAACAAACATACATCTGTTGTTCTTCCTCCTATATCCACTATAACTAATTGTTTTTTACCTATCTTTTCTTTTGTAGCTTTAGTAAGGTTGTAATAAGCTGATGCTCCTTCTGGAGCAACTTGAATATCTGTAATGAAAATATCTCTTTTAGTCCCATTAACAATAACTTCCTTGCATCTATTTTGCTCTATAAACTCTATTACTTCTTTTTTATTTGATTTATATTGCTGTATAGGTAAGCCTAATACAACTTGAAAATACTGTTCTGTCTTGCTACTAAGTGCTAAAGCACTATAAAGTAAAGGTAATGTATTTTCCTTTCTACTTTTATTGTAATCCGTTTGAAATTCTCCCTCTCCTACTACAAGCCTTTTCCCATCAAATATCACTTCGTTTTCTTCATAAAATCCATTACTTTCAATTACTTTGCTAAGAAAATGAATGTTTTCACTTGTTTTTACCCCGTAATTACCTAAATCTACACCTATTATCATTGTTTTACCTCCGAAATTCATTTATTTACTATATACTATTATTGAAATTCAATTAATATTCCAATTTGGAAATATTTTTTCTAAATTTCCTATTCGGAAATATATAAGTAATAAAAAAAGAGAAGCTTAAAGCTCCTCTACAATTTACTACCACATAATTCACATTTAGGTCTTTTTACAAAATAATATAATAAGTATAACGCCCAACCTACACCTGTAAAAACTAACAGTAAGAATATTAACCAATTGAATTTTTTCTTTCCATTAACTTGTTTATCACATCTATGACATATCATAACTGTTCATCCCCTTTATAAAGTAATCCTTTAATATAATTCTACACAAGTATAAAAATTCCTCTAAAAACAAAAACTAGATACTAATTTAATAGCATCTAGTCTAATATTATTTTTTAAAAGCTTCTAAGAATACACCAGTAAAACCTTTAGCTTCTAATTCAGATTTTCTCTTTTCTGCATTTGTCTTATCTTTAAAACTTCCAGCAATACATCTATAATAAGTTTCTCCTGTAGATGTTGAAGAAGTATTCACAGTAACTTTTTTATTTGCAATTGATTCAGCTATAGTCTTTCCAATAGTATCATGCCCTAACCTTTTATAAAGTGATACATCTTCAGTAGCTTCAACAAAACAAACCTCTATGATCATAGATTTCATTTTAGTATTTTTTAATTCATATAATCCTGTTCTTGCCTTTTGTCCTCTATTCTTAAAACCTAATGAACCTAATCCATCAACAACTCTTTGAGCGATATCAAAATTGGAATATACACAAACTTCACTTCCTAATGCTCCATTATAAGAACTATAAGCATTATTAAAATGAATTGATACAAATAAATCTGCTCCCCACTCATTAGCTTTATTTACACCATGAGCTAAATCTGCTGATGATGTATTCGTTGTATCTGGTGGAGTAACATCTAAGATTGAATGTCCTAATTCTTTTAAATATTTGATTACTGCATCTTTTACTTTTCTATCTTCTGTTAATTCATTGATTAAAGCACTTGCTCCTGTTACCTTTGGACAATGTCCACCTCTTACTGCTATTTTCATACTTATTCTCCTTTCAATTCTTTCTTTTCTCCATCTTTAAGCTGAACTAAAGCATTTTGAATACTTTCCGGTACAGGTAAACCTAGTCCGGCGCAATTTTCTAATAAACTTATTCCTTCGTTTGCTATGTAAAAATAACATACAATAGTTCTAAATACCCAAGTGCCTGTGTTTAATAGTCTGTCCAACAATACTGCCACTATAAGAACTATCAATATAACTGCCTTTCTTGCTATTCCCTTAAGTCCTATATCTGATGATACTTCCTTATTTATAAATGCTCTTATTACTCCTGTACAATAATCTAATACCATGAAGCAAACCAATACCATTAATGCCGTATCCCAAGCACCGAATAACCAAGTTAATGCAGTTCCCACAATTGCCACAACTCCTTTTAAATAATTTAATAAATTATCCATATTTTACAACTCCTTTCTTTATTTATATCGACTTATACAGGTTAAACAATTCCAATAAAAAAAGCCTACATATATATGTAGACTTAATTCTTTTAGCGAACAATATTAATCAATTGTTCGTTAACCTAACCGAATATCCTTCTTAATTCACCACTTATTAATTTTGCTTCTTTTTCATATCCTAAATCAGTAGAATGTATTTTATCTTCATACATGTATATAGAATAGGTATATTCATTAAATCCACCATCGTTGTGTATGTCTATAAATGGTAAAGAATAATATTTAGCTATTTGCTTTACCAATTCCGCCCTTGAATCAGTATTATTTGGTGGGGCTGGTTTATGAGCTGACATGATTATTATATCTACACTAGGTTTTAAAGTTTTTAATTTATTTATTATATATTTATAATTTGACCAAATACTATCAGTATCCCCATTACTAGCTAAATCCTCACTACTACCGGCAGGACAGTCATATGAATTGAAATACCCCATAACAGTTACAAAGTCTACATCTTTTAGATTCTCTGATGTAACATTTTCTGCAAATTTTGAAACTCTTTGTCCACCAACCGCAAGATTAACCCAAGATTTTATCCCTAAATCCTCCGAAACTAATTCTTGCCAAACTCCTAACGCAGATAAACTATCTCCTAAACTCATTCCTATTTTCCCATGAAGATTGGACTTTTTTATACCGTTTTGACTTGCTTTTACTTCTAAACCATCACTTGAATATATATATCCATTTTCTTTCACTAAGATAGGTTCAGCCTCAACTGTTTTAAAATTATCAATTAGTTTAACTTTTATTTTTATATTATTATCTCCAAGATATTGTTTTAGTCCTGCTACATCTTCTGTGGCTAAGTTTGATTTTAAAACTGATACATAAAGCGGTTGTCCTAACCCATCTGTATAATTACCGTAAGCCATAGTATTGTTATTAGATTTTACATTACCATAGGTTTTTTCAAAAGTATCAGTATTTATTTTAAAAGTAGCATTTTCACCTTGTCCAACATTACCCTTTTCTATATTCGGTATGTTCATCCATACTCCAAAGTTTATAGCCTCAGTACCGTCATTTATTTCATTTCTCCAAAAATCCAAATTTGCTAATTCTACCTCTTTAGTGCAATTATTATATTTCCCAAATGAATCAATTGTATCCCAAGCGTCTAATCCTGTTATTTTTATCTCTTCTGCAATTTCTTCCTCTGCTGACATAGAGTAAATACTCCCCTGTGGTATATTATATCCTTTATTAGTCACTTCCCAATTGCAATATCCATTTGAAAATTGTGTTATAGGTTCAATATATAATTTATTACTAGATAAATTTGCAATTTGAACTTTTGAATTGTTTGAATCAATTTTTTCTTTTATATAGTCAACCTCTCTATCCAAATATGGGATTTGTATTTCTCTCATGCTATAACCTTGAATTTCTTCATTTGTTTCGCTTTCTTGAATTATAAAGTCTTTCAAAAAATCATCTATAGTTTCATAATTACCACCATTAGAAGCTAATATATTTTTTTCAATACTAATCCCTAAATATAGTGTTTTTTCATTTGTAGTTATAGAACTAACTTCTGTGTGATAAGCAGTTAATCTGAAATCATCTAAATATTTATGCTCTTTTTCAACTAAATACTTTATAGAAAAAGCAGTTTTCCCGTTATCTACAGAAAAAGAATACGTTGTATTGGGTTTTACTTCAAACAGTTCTAACGTAAAACAATAATTCCAATCTACTAATTGTCCAATATCATTCACTCTTTTGTTATCTATATAACCTATGTTTTTATATAAGTTTTTCGCACCTATATTTTCGATAAATGTTGTCATCTCGGGTGTTACAGTATTGAAGGTAATACTGCCATTTTGAGCCATTTCAGAAACCTTGTTTTGAACAATCTCTATAGTTGTTCCAGTTTGTGCAACTTCATCTATTTTTTTATCTAATTGTTTCGCCTTAGTATCCAATTGTTCGTCAAAATTATCTAATCTAGCATTAAGATTAACTTCTTTTCCTCTAGCCTGTACAATTTCAGAATTAGTAGCACTTTCATTTCCATTTGTAACATTTGCTATTACTTTATCAAATTCAGTTGCGATATCTTCGTATTGTTCATTAATTCCTTTTTTGAAATTATCATTTTCTAATTTCATAGAATTAAAATTATCTTGTCTTTGTTGTTCAGCTGCAACTCTTCCTACTTCATTTTCTTTTCTAACTTCTTCATTTGAATTAGCTGTATTATTAATAGTTGTAAGCGCTTCTTTAAGAGAAGTAAGTTCGGATTTAATATCATTAAATACAGTTACTCTCTCTGCTTCTGCTGTAGCAACTGAATTATTAGTAGATTCTAATTTTTCTATTATCTCTAATGCTTTATTAACTCTATTAATTTCAGCTTGTACTCTTTTCTCTTCCTCTGATTCAACACTTGCATTAAGATTAATTAAATCCTGTTTAATACTCTCTAAATTAGATTTAAGAGAATTAAAAACCTCACTTCTTTCCTTTTCATTCATATTAGATAAATTAATTGAACTTTCTAGGTTTGTTATAGCTTCATTCATATTTTCTTTTAGAGACTTAAAGGTTTCCTGTCTTTGCAGTTCTGCTGTATCTCTAATTTTTTCAGATTCATTCATATCGTAATTTAGTTTTCTTATAGTTTCATCACTAGACAATACTTTTTCTTCAAAATCTTTAAGATTAGCAAATGCAGTAACAATATATTCTTCTAATTGCTCTAAAACTTCAACCTTAGATATAGATTTTAATATCTCTCCATCTAAAGAAGTAGCAACCATAAAATAAAATAAACAAGTGCTAATTCTTCCACCATCATTAATAGTCAACTGATTAACTACTATACCAGTACAAGTCACTCCTTGCTCATCTACTTTTATTTTAAATTTTCCATCTTCATATATAATATCTTTAGTTTGCCTAATTCTATTATTATCAGCTTTTTTCATTAATAATTCTGCTTGCGGATTAATGAACTCTATAGGTTGGCCATTCATTTTAACTTCTAATTCTAGTTCTAAATCATCAGCAGCATTTACTTGCCCTATGCTTCTATAACTGTTTTTCTGTGTATCTATTACAGCTTTTATTAACTGTGCCATTATATCACCTACCATTCTCATTTTTTCTTAAATCACTTGAAATTTCAAATATAATAAAAGAGCCTAGCCTCCTAAGCTATTTAAGTTTTAATTAATATCTAATTTAATTATCTTTGTATTCATACTCTTCTTCCTAACTCTATTAATTTTTCTCCTTTAATTTAATTTCTTTTAAAAGATTGTTGTAAGAATTTGTTAATTCTATTTTTTCTTGTCTTTTAACTTCTAATAGTACATCAGCTAAAATCCCACTTACAATAAATGCAGGCAATCCATACTCCATTATACTCTCACTAATAGCAGTATTAATCTTACCTCTTACATTTTCAATCTTAATATTTAACGGCATATCTTCCATTTATTTCACCTCATCATACAAATATATTCTTTCTGTTCTTTCTTCTGCAGTTTCATTTAAATCGTAATAATCTTGTATATTAGGAGTTTTAGGGATTTTATATTCCCTAGTTCCTTCTTTGATAACATATTCTTCGTTCATTTATACATTCCCCCATGTAGCATCTATTAAAATCCCATTCTGGAAAACTAATTTACTATTGTTATACCATCTATTTGCAGTACCATCGCCATTCATTCCAACAATTTGAGTAAACATTAAAGTACCATTTATTCCTCCGCCTTCAAAGTTTACATTTCTAAGAGTATAGTTGTGCATATCAATATCACACCCAGCATGTAATTTGCCCGCTTCATAATTCCCAATTGTCTTATTTGCATATGACCACATCATTGTGTAGGTTGAAGCCGCTGATGTTTTTTTAACTGCCCATGTCATATATCCACCTTGGTACTCTAAGTCAAAATTTATCCCTTTTATTGAAGTATTATTAGAATATTGATTAGTACCAATTTTACCTACATAATATCCATCTCTCCAAAAGTGATTTCCTCTTTCATCAAAGAAAGCTCTTTTTTTACTTTCATTAACTGCTCCATTATATATAGCTAATCCACCACTCTCGAATTGAACATATTTTGAATTATTATTCCAAGCTATTTTTACAGCATGAGCATTTTGTTCAACCAATGTTCCAAAATCATCTTCAGATACTTTAGAAGATATTTTTGTATCAAGAATTTCAAACTCTGATTTTCTTGCATATATAGTGCCTGTTCCCATAAATAAATCAGATACATATATATCAAATACTTCTCCATCCAATTTACCTATCCAAATCCTACATTTTTCAACTGTTGAAGCAGATTTAAAGGAATATGATAGTTGCTCTGGCTTACTTCTTGTAGCAGATGTATTACCTGTAAATTCTTTTATCACTGTCCATGTATCTGAATTTTTATTTTTAGTTTCAACCCTTATTCTATAAAATGTTTTTGATGTACTATATTGAGCTAATAACATTGAAAAGTTATAAACTTTATTAGGTAATATATCAAATATATTTTCCCCATATCTTTCCCCTGCACTTGTAGTAGTATAGAAGTTGCACCAATTACGTTCATTATTATAGAAGCTTGGTGTTCCAATAGTTATATTAACTTTATTCCATCCAGTATTCCCATCATTAAAAGAACCATTAGGTAATATATTAACCTTAACTCCATTTACTGCTTCTACTATTGCACTATCTGATTCATCAGCAGTATACACTTGCTTATTAGATATTTTAAAACTTCTAACATTCAAATCTACTTGTCCATAACTATCAATCCATAATGTTCTTAATCCATTAGAATCTGTTACTGATAATTGTTTTGCATCTATCCAATTACCTTTTATTATTCCAGCTTCCATATAATCAGCAGTTAATGCTCCTACTACTGCATTTCCTATTGCAGCTTCTTCAAAATAATTGCTTAAATTATCCACCTTAGTAGTTGTTACTGCAATTTGATTAGAAAATTCAGTCCTATTTCCATGGCTATTTACACAACAAACTCTAAAATACCAAGTTTCCTCCGGTTTAGCTTGAAATAAAAAAGAACTACTTTGACCTTCATGTATTAAGTCAAAAACATTTGGTATAAAATCCCTAGTTTTAGAAGCATACAATTGATAACTGTAATATACCTTATTTTCAAATGTCCAGCTAAGTTCTATATTGGCAAAACCGTATAATTTTGAACTTAATATAGGAGTTTCAGGCAAACTATCTGGAAAATCTCCAATGTTTCCATCTGCACCTGGTTCTCCTTTATCCCCTTTATCTCCCTTATCTCCTTTTTGACCGCTTCCAGTACCACTTATTATATTTCCTAATGTTGTTCTTGGCTCTCCTACTTCTACGCTTTCGTACCTTTCACGTAAAAAATCATAAGTAGCTTTAACAACTTTAATTTTTGTTTCATAGTTATATCTATAGTCTTTTATAGTTACAGTATCACAAAGACTTATCTTATCTTGTATATTCTCATAGCCTTTACACTTGCTTAAAGGTATAAAGCTAATCTTTGCATCTTCATTTGGTATATCGCATTTGCTTTCAATAAAATATTTTTCAACTAAAGTCTTAAGCTTAGCTGATGTTGGTATCTCATCTTCTTCAAATTTATCTGAAAAATCTATGCTATCAATATAAGGTGTTGCATAATTAAGAATATAAGGAGAATCTATATATTTAGGAGTTGTATAGACTACTACCTCATTACCATTTTCATCATTATGTTTAGCATAGCCTTTAATTCTAGTAATTAATTTGCTATTATCCCCTACAAGCTCTATCCCTGTTAGATTTTTGCCATACTCAATAACAACATCATTATCATGTCCTCTTTTATTTAACACATGTATATTTTCATTATCTCTAAGTATTTCTGCACCTGTACCAAATGTATCTATTATACTTCCATTAGTACCCCCAATAGCTTTTAACACTTTTGTACTAGTTATTTTAAAATTTTGAGAATTTACAATATCAGAATATCCTCTATAATGCTGACTAAATTGACTTGATCTAAATATTTGATTTAAACAATATTCACAACTTTGCATTTCTATATTCATATCCTCAACTACATCTTTCATTAAGTCATATGAAATATGTTGAGCATAAACTGTAAATCTTCCACTAATAGGTTTTGAAACTCTATATATTCTAAACTTCTGATTTTTCAATGTATCATTTGCATCTGCTATAAATATGTTTTCTAATATTAATTTATCCCATAAAGGTGAGAAAATAGAATATGTAATTTCAGCTTCAAATCTTCCATTTCTCTCTTCTATTACATAACCTTTTATACAATCTGTTAACTCTCCAATACGAGTATTTCCTGTTTTATCATATAGTATAGGTAACATCTATTCCCCTCCTTAAAACTCCTTACAACTAAAACTTATATTAGCCATTACACTATTAACTGCATATGGTTCAGTTTTTAATCCTGTAATTGCAACTGCTTTAAATTTTATTCCATCATCAAAAACTAAATCTTTATATTCATCAATAAGCAACCAATTTTCAACTTTATCAATTAATACAGGCAATGTTATATTATCTAAATCCTCTATTAATATAGTCATATCTAATGTAAGATTTTCTTTAGTTCCATCACTAATTATTAATGGATCACTACGCCCTGGTATGGTAATTAATTCTATTTTTCTCTTAGGCTTATCAAGATGATTATTTTCACATAGAATAACATTAAATTCTGTATTGCTTTTCCCATTAAAACTAAAATTCATTTTCTAACCTCCTAATAAGCCATTTTTCTTTCTATCTGAAATGCTAATGCTTCTGAAAAATCATCTACAGTAGCTTCTATAAATTCATGTCCATTAATTGCAACCTTTACTGGTCTTGTAGCTAGTTCCTTTATCCAACCTTCTAGTCTATCTAACGGTATTACTGCTTCTGCTTGTCCTTGTTTTCCCTTATTTCTTTCTCCTGCCATTACATTAGAATTTAACATTGTAGGTTGAGTAAGAATACCACCATTTTCAAGATAATTAATGCTTGGTAAATTCACACCAAAGGTTTTTCCACCAACTGCCGGAACCCAATCCGGAATAGTAACGCTAATTTTATTCATAGCACTTATAGCTTTATTTATAAGTCCAATTACTGCATTTAAAGGTGCTTTTATAACTGTAGTAATTCCACTCCATACACCACCTAATGTTTGTACTACACCATCCCAAGCACTTCTCCAGTTCCCTGTAAATACTCCTTTTATAAATGTTATTATTCCGTCAAATATTGGTTTTAAGCTATTGTTCCATAGATTGCCTATACCCCTGAAGCAAGCATCAACAACTGGCCCTATTACATTTTCAAATGCCCACTTAAAAGCTGGTGCTAATACATTCTGGATAAACCCTCCAATTGCTTCAAAACAAGGTTTTAAAACATCTTGCCAAACTCTATTAATAATATCAATACAATCCTTAAATACTTGTTGGATTATCGGCATATATTCAACAAACTTATCCTTAACCCAACCTAATATTTCAACTATTATATTCATTACAGGCTGGCCAACGCTCTCCCAAACTGTTTTTATTACATCCATAGCTAACTCAAAAATCCAGCTAATGAAATTAAAAACAGTATCTGCCGTAATACCTGTACTATCAAACATTTCTTTTATTATGTTAAAAACAGGAACTGCAACATTATTCCAAATATCAGTTACTATCGTCCATAAATTTTGGAAATAAGCAATTATACTTTCTACCATATAGAAAAATGTATTAGGCATATTAATACCAAATACTTCTTGGATGAATACATCAAGTGCATTTACATATTCCCCTGTAGAATTAAATTCCTCTCTAGCCTTTCCAAAACCTTCTGCAACATTATTTACAAAGTCTATCGCACCATCAACCATATTCCCAAAACAAGTAACAACATTAGTTGCCAGCGGTAGCATATATGCTCCTACAGTTTCAGTAAACTCTGTTACTTTAGATTGAGTTCTCCTAATTTGGTTTGCATAACTGTCTGAACTTCTTTCAGCATCTCCAATTGCATTTACAGATTGTTTTAATGCTTCTTGGTAATATGCTTCTGCTTTTTCTGCCTGAGTTAAACTATCCCACGATTTACCTAAAGATTTCACATATTCACTATTCTGCATTGTTGTAGCATTAAGATTAAGTCCTAATTGCTTGGCCATTTCAGTTTCTCCAAACATGGCTTTTGTCATAGCTTCTAAAGCAGTTGAATCCTGTACATTATTGAAAGATGCAAGGTCATATGCTAACTCTGTATACTTTTTAGATAAATCTCCGGCAACTTCTTCAGTCATACCCATACCAATCATTAAGTCTGATTGATTAGATATAGCGGTTTTAATTTCTGTCTTAGATCTACCAATTGCATCTGCATAACTATCTGCCCATTCATCCATAGCCTTAGATGTATTCTTAAATACAACGTTGAATTTATTTTCCATCTCTTCAACTTCACTAGCAGCACTTAAACATTTTGTACCAAAGTCAACTATTTTACTAACTGCAAATGCTCCCGCTATTGCTTTACCTAATTTCCCAAAAACTCCACTCATAGAGTTACCACTACTATCAACTTGTCTATCAACTCTATTAAGTGAATTAACCGCATCATTAATATCTACATCAATAGTCCCTTGCAATATAAAAGCATCACTACTCATTATTCTCACCTTCTTTCTTTAGTGAATTTATAAAGCTATTTAATGCCTTATTTGTATCCTTTTTAACTTTATCTATATCAATTTCTTTAGAAGATATTTTTTCTAATTTCTCTTTATATTCAAAGAAACTCATTTTTTCAGAAGCCATGAAATTATTCAAATTATAAATTTCAAAAAGTCTATCATCATAAAATTGTTCTAAAGTATTGAATACAATAAAATTAAATTCATCTAAATCAGTTTCTTTTAAACTCAAATAGAGGTTATATTTATTTAAAATACCTATGTAGTTATCTTTACTATTCTCTATTTGAATATAGATAAAAAACCCTGTTGTATTTCTTCATTTTTTATTACATTCATAATAGCTTCTAACATTTCATTAAAGCCTAACTCTTCAATTTCCTGTACAGGCATAGAGTACATATCAGCTAATAACTTAAATATCTCCTGTTCCCCTTGTCCAGCCTTTTCCATTACAAAGAAAGCTATATCAAACATTAAGTCTTTCTTTTCTTCTTGAACATCTTCAAAACATTGTGCTAACTCTTCATCTTCTTGAAAAACTTTATTTACATTTACAGGCGTATTCTCCATATCACCTAACGCTAATTTAAGCTTAATAGTTAAATTATTTTTCTTTCTATCACTCTTAGTTGCTCTTTTGAAAAATTCTTTAATTTCTTTTTTAATATTCATTTTATTTATTAATTTTATTAAACTGAAAATATGTTTACCTTTTAAATTCAATTCCATTTTTGAAACCTCCATCTATATATAAAAAAATGGTAGTATTTCTACTACCTTATTCCTCTCCCTTAGGTAGATAAATAGCAACTGGCACCTCTTTATCTTTTTTAGGATCATAAGCACTTTCAAAATTAATCTTAACTTTTCCTTCTTCCTTGTCAGCAGTTTCTAAAGAAAACTCCGTATTATAAGTATTTTGAATATGTGCTATTACAGGAATTTCCCCTGTAGTTGTTCCAACCACTAATAAATCCCCATACATATCATCTTCAATTATTCCTGTATGCGGTACATACTTTTCATACTTAGATGATGTTGTAGTTTGCTTTTTGTATAAAGACATTTCTAATGTATTTTTATTAACTACTAATATTTCACCTTCAACTTTACCATCAACCTTAATTATTCTTTCAAAACCTTTTAGCTTTCTATCTAAATGGCCTTGTACTGGTATTTGTCTTATATCCGGTGTAGATGTAAATTTCACACCACCATCACTTAAACCTAGTTCTTTACCTTTTAATTGTGTCATTAAAGTATCTATGTTAGTTAAATCAAACTTTCCATAATATAATGTAGCTGAATCCCATACAATTTCATTCATGTTTATATCTGGTACTGCCATTTTCTTACCCCCTTTAAAATTTATTTAAATCATACTGCAATACAATATTTTGTTTGTTCTCATCATCTATAAATTGAACTAACCAAGCATTTTTCCTTGTTATTCTTGCAGCAGTTAAAACTTTTTTATTTAACTTAGAATCAATTGCCATTGCAACTTCCTGCGCATCAAACTTATTTGTTTTATCAGTTATAACTTGCAACTCTAAATCAAATATATCTTTATATGTAGAATCACTTGCATTCTTAATTGAATATGTTACATAGATATTCTCTAAGTAATTTAACTTTTTGCCGTTCTCATCTTTTAACGGCAATTCATCTATATAAACATTAAATTCTTTTAATAAATTACATATTTCTTTGCAATTAACCTTTAAACTCACACTATCACCCCTACAATCGTGATATGTTTCTTTCAATAATCTGTTTAGCTTCGCCCCTAAAGTCTGCTAATGTATTTCTAAAGAAGCCCTGTACTCTACTTTGTTTAAATTCAACTATTATCGAATAATCTAAAGCACTTCCAAAAACAACTTTATACTTCTTACCTTGCGTTGCCTTTTTAAAAGTCATACTTCTTTTTAATGCTCCGGAATCAACAGGCGTGTTGCTTTGAATATTAGCAACTCCAGCAACTCCAACTTGCTCTAAAGAGTTTTCAACTCCTTTTTGCAAGTTTTTGATAATTGTTTTTATATTATTTACTTTCTTTATTGCCATTCAATATCAACTCTTTTCAATGCGATTATGTCATAGCTTTTCCAAGGCACTCTCTTTTCTACCTCATAAGCAAGATTTTCAAATACCACTACATCACCTATACAAAAATTCATTTCCTTTTCAACATAAGCTTGTAATGTACTTTCAATATCTTCTCCAAAAGTATATTTAACCGACTTTTCTTCTATAGGTTGGATATTAACCATATAAGGTAATTGCTCTTTAGTATTAGTTGTCACCACTTGCCCCAAATCATTTTTAATCTCACTCTGAATTACTTTATATAATTCATCATCTGCAAAAAATACCATGTTAATATCCTCCTTAGAATAACCTTATACTAGGTTTAGGTAATAAAGCCTTTACACTTTCATTTACCTTGAAAGCCTGTACAGTTGAATCATAAGAAATACTTTGTGAACCTTGTGAAATAGATGAAATCCCACTTTTAGTATTTCTTAATATTTCTTTAGCTTCTTCAACCATGTACATTAAAGCTACCCTATATTTACTTTTAACCTCTTCATCTGTTAAAGGCTTATTTAAATATTCTTTAATAGCCTGTACACAAATATTTTCTAAATCTAAATCTGTAAACTTCATCTATTCACCAACTTTCTTTATTTTCTTCTAAGCTGAAGCAATTTCATATAATAATGCTGCAACACCTTTTGTTCTTAAAGCTTTTCTTCCGTAAACTGCTAATCCTCTTACTGCATCAGAAAATGAGCCTTCAAGTCTTAATGCTTCTGTTTTATTTAATTGAGCTGAATATCCAAACGCTGACTTATGTACACATAAAACTGTATTAGCTGGCACATCTTCACATTGAATTATTGTCATTCCATTAACTCCAGCACCTTGTATAATTCCATTAGGTAAAACATTAAAGTTATCTGCAAATCTCTTATCTTTTGCCATTAAATTAATAAACTCTGATTTTGCTACAACAAATCTGTTAGACATAGGACACTTATTAGATGATAAAATAGTTCCTAAATCAACAACAAAATCATAAGCTTGGCTAGGATCAGTTATAGATTTTTTTGCTGATGTTGTACCTAATAACTGTTTATTTGATGTAGTTGGTACTTTAGCCATTTCCTTTAATAAATCAGTATCAACAACTTCTTTTAGATCTAATGCTTTTTCTTGTGCTAATACTGTTAATACCGGCCCAGCCGCTTGAGCTGCATCAACATCATCTATCTTTAATGCCCAATATTTCTTTTGGTCAAATGGTAATTCAATTGGTTCAGTACCAGCTTCATCATATTCAACTTTACCAGTATAGTCTTTAACAGTCCCACCTGATACAACATTGAATATTGCCTTTTCTCCTTCTACTTTTGTCGGTGGAGTTGTAATTATATCTGCAACTGATATTCCTCTCCACGCAGTCATTAATGCAGTTTCCCAAACTGACTTTTTAAAACTTGTGATTGCCATATTTTATTCCCCCTTACTCTGTTCTAAATATGTGTTATATAATGAAGGATTATCAATTACTTGTTCCCAAGTAACTTTCCCTACATTCCCTCCTCCTGTTGGTGGAGTATACTCTGAATCTCCTAACTTTGCTTTTATTCCTGTTTCTATGTATTGTTTCATAGAATTTTCAAATAACTCAATGTTAGCTTCTGTTGTTTCATCATCTTGAGCCAATAAGAAATCAATCATATTAGAAGGTATTTTCTTTTCAGTTAATACATCCTTATACTTGCTAATCATTTCTGCTTTAGCCTTTTCTTTATCAGCTTTATCAAGTCTTTCCTTTAGTTCTCTAATTTCCTTTTGTTCTGGTGTTTCATTTTTACCAGTACGTTTAAGAACTTCTGCTTCAATTATCTTTTGCATACCATTCTTTTTAAAATTTTCTATTCCAGTAGTTACTTTCTTATCAAATAACCCCTGTAAAGATTTATCGCTCTCGAGTAGCTTATTTAAGCCTTCAACATCTGTAATAGGCTTTGCAAAACCATTACTTAATATAATTTCATCTATATCTGCATTGTCATCAACTTCATTGATTAATGCTAATAATTCAGCTTTATTCATTTTAATTCCCCCTTTTATAGTTGCTATTGCCCCTACAAAGTAATTCTCTTATTCATATCGACAAATTATTTTAAATTTATTCCATAAAAAAGAACGAGGTTTATTCCTCGTCCTTACTCTTTTTCCACTCTTTATAATTTGTATATGGTATACGTTCCTTGGTTTCATTATCTATTTTAGTTTTAGGTCTGTAATCCTTACTAGGTAAAGCTATTAAACAACTTCTGCAACAAATATGAGTTGTAACATTTGGTATAGGTTTATTGGAATCATCTTTTCTAAACACTTGCCCATCATACCTTTGACATGTTTCAGTAGTTTTACCATCTAAAGTCGCATCAAATAGTTGCCATTCAATATTATGTTCATCTGCCCAAAGTTCATTGACTCCTGCTTGCACTCTTCCAATTTCATTTCTAACTAAAATCTTAGTTGCCTTAGCATTATTATTATATAAGTCTTTTATTTTTTTTCTTATATCATTTACACTTATTTTCCCCTCTAAGAAGTCCTTAATATCTTTTCTTAATATTTTAGCAATTTTTTCTTTATTTCCTTTTATCCTATCTGAATAAATTTTACCTTTAATAGTTTCATTGATTATCTTTTCTAAATCTTTAGATTTTATCTTTTTAAGTGTGAAATCTATTCCCAAACTTAAAAGATAACTGCTATTATCCCAAGTTCCATTGCCTACATATTTTAAAAAGCTTTTTGTATTTTCTATTTCTTTTATAGTTTCATCTGTAAATGTATAGTTTATTAACTCACCTAACTTATCAAATTCCATTTTTATTTGCCCTGGTGTTAAACTCATATACTCATTCAAAATATCATAATCAAGCAGTATTCTTCCTACCTCTACAAGTAAAGAGTTTTGATTATCAGCCATACTCTTAAGCATAGCCAATAATTCCTTTTCCCCTTCTTCTGCTAATTTTCCAGCATATTTTAAGAGTTTCTTAGCAAAATCAAGCTGATATTTGTTCGGTTTCATCTTTTATCACATCCAAATCCAACTCACCTAAAGCTTGTTCCTGTTCTTCCATCATCTTGTTATACTCTTCTTCTGCATTAGTAACAAAGCTTAATTGGCTTAATCCTGTACGAATACTTAACTTTCCTGTAAGTTGGCTTAATATTTGAGCCATTTCTAAATCATTATTAGGTAAATTCAACGTAAATTTAATACTTACATCTTTGTAATTATAATCAGTACCATCTAAAATATTTAAATATTTAAATAAACATCTTAATCTAGTCTTAATACAATTATTCAAACATTGATGTATAGTAGTTAACTTTATTCTTAAACAGTTTAATCTAGTTGCTAACATTGCACCACTTGTATTGCTTTGAACCGTAACTTGATTTTTTAAATGATGTGTTACTTTATACATTTCATCTTCTAAAGTTTCTCTATATGTCTTTATAAAATCACTAGGTATATTTTTTACAAGCCACTCAACCTTACCATTTGGATCCGGACATTGCATTATCCCCATAGATTTCATTTCTTTAGCATCTTTATCATCTAAAGTCATTCCTGTAATAAGCATATAAGCTAATCTAGTATCTGCTATTTCATTGCTCCAATCACTTAACGTACTTTCATAACTATCCTGTAAATCCTTTATAGAATTATAAATAGTATCTGCTATTCCATTATTTAATTCTGCTACTCCTACAGGACAAATACCGAAATAATGTTTTGTAGGTGGAGCTATTTCATTAAATCCTTCATCAAAATGGTATATATAATTATCATCAAAGCAATCTATGTAATATTTATTATCTTCAAGTTCCTTTGTATAAAAATATAAAAATAATTCAGCTTTCCCCTCTACATTTCTATATGCTATACCCTGTAATGGATTTATAACCTTTGCCTTAAACTCTCCCTCATATAAATAATATAATTCATATGCAGTCCCATACGTTAATAGAGTTGTTGCTAAATCTGTATCTAAGCAGCTATTTATATTATTTAAGTTGTATTCTATAACATTTGTAATATTAGCGTCATTCTCAGATGAATAAGTTAACTTATTACCTGTTAAATATGCCACTTCTTCATCTATAAACATTTTTATATGATTTGTTTTTACTTTTCTATTGCTTCTATCAGTTATAGGATATTTTTCAAAAGCATCTGTTTCACCCTTATAGTATTTTCCCATTTTCTCATAGACAATTTTCCTTTTATCAAACTCTTGTTGTAACCTTAAAGCTATTTCTTTATTATATTGCACTATCTCACCTCTACAATCCTATTTTTGTTCTATCAAATAAACTAATTACATTATTCTTAACAATCTTATCTAATCTATTTACACATTCAGCAGTTATATCAGCACTATCATCATGCAAGGTATATTTTTGTCCTTGGAAATCAAGCAATAAGTCCACAAATTCCTTATTATTATCCACAAAAATAACTTGCCCATTGTTTACATTGTCAATAATAGTACTAATTTTTTCATCTTTATTAGTTCTTTGCATTTCATTAAGCCATTCATACCTTTTATTTCTTAACTTAGGCTCATTAGCAATTAATTCTTTTATTTTAACTACATCTGCCCCTTGATATGTATTCTTTTCAATATAAATATGAGTTATATCCTCATACATAAGTAATAATTCTACTACCTTTTCACAGTATTTATTAAATTCAAATTTATCTAATACTAATTCACGCATATATTTAAATCCATTAGTAGCTTGTGAACCTACTACCATAGCAGTAAAGTCCGATTTTTTATTAGTTGTACTCGCTGGATCTATTGCAATCATTGTTTTGATAAAAGTATGATTTTCAATTTCTTCTTTCGTTTGAGTTCTAACCGACTTGAACCACTTTTCACCTATACTAGTAGCATCATTCATCATTTCGCTCATAAAGGCTTGTCTATTTTCCCAATAAGGAATAGCAAGGTCATTAAAGCAATCCCATTTTTCTTCCCATAGTACAGGGAACTGCATTTCTTCTCTATGTTTTTCATAAAAAGCTTTAGCAACTGCTTTACTATCTTCAAATTTATCATTGAAATATAGCCTTTTACATTCACTCCATAATGGAGAATCAAATATTTCATCAACAGTTTGCCCTTCTTCTAAAATTATTGCTCTCCTTAAGAAAGTTTTATAATCCTTATTTCTTATTAACCTAGAAATCAAACATTCGATATGAAGAACGGTACCCACACTTACAATCTTAGTTGCACTCTTTATCTTCTTGCCATTTCTATAAACTGCCTTATCTCCACATTGTTCTACTTCCTTAGTCCATTTATTGTATTGCTTAATTCTAGCATCATCAGTAAGTATATTAGCTTCACTTTGAAAGTCATCCATAGCCAATAAAGTAGGTCTTACACTTCTCCAGTTTATACCTCTTAAAGATGTTCCCGAACCTATTGCCCTTATACAAGTACCATTTGTTAACTCTATTTCATTAGCATTACACTTTAAATCTTTCCTTTTATCATCAATTAAAAGTCCAAAAGTCTTTATAATTTTTTTATTAGTTTTAAAAACATTACTTATACTTGAAATAAATTGTTGTGCATCATTATCTGTCTTTGCTCCAACTACTGTAAAAATACTTTTTCTATAGCATTTTGCCCATACAGTTAAACTTAAATTACAAGTAGTAGTCTTGGCCCACCCTCTACTTACAACTATATTTATTTTATCGTATAGGTCCTTTACAAAAGTATCATTAAGTAACTCAAACATTTCGTAATGGCTCTTTGAAAGTGTTCTAGCAACATTTCCATCTTGAGGCACAAATATTTCACTTAAGAAGTAAAGATTAAAGAAAGTAATATCTTTTTCGCCTAATGATTTAGCAAGGCCATCAAGATTATTAGAATATTTCTTTATCAGCAATACTGCCTTATCATCTCCATAATGCTCACCTAAAAACTTACGGAGTACATAGACCTCATATTTTAACTGTGTATCAAATTCTCTATTATCATAGTAAAGGATAGTATCACCTCCTAATCGTAAAACCTTCCTCAACTTAAAATTTGGTATAAAATTTTGTGTGGCTTACCGCCCGATATTACCAAAAGCAGTAAATAGAACCATACCCCCTATTTAGCCTGTACAAGTATAGAATTACTAAACTTTCACACCAAAAATATCATTTTACCTATACAAATACGTATTTCAGCTTGATTTACTTCATATTCCTTAAATTTATTTCGCTAAATTTTGATTTTGCGAAATTATTGCACTTCTTTTAGGTCTATTTCTTCCAGTACACTATCAATATCTATCTTATTATTCTCTTTAGTTTCTTCCCCTGTTATATCCTGTTGTACCCTTGTAGGAGTGCCTAAAACCCTGTTTAATAAATAGGTACTTGCTTCTATTCTAGCCTTCTCTGATTGGCTTGTAGTAGCTATTTCATGCAACTGCGCTATATATATACCAATATTAGCATTAATTCTTTCCTTTGCTGAATCTTTTATTTCTTGGCGTTGTCTGTTAAGCTCTGCTTTAAACTCTTCTTCTTCTAACCAATTATATAAAGCCGTCCTACTTACCCCTGTAATTCTCGCTACATTAGATAAATTCTCACCTTTGATAATATATTCTATTGCCTTAAAGTGTTTTTCTCCTAACTGCATTACCATTCACCACCTTATTTACAAGTTTACATCTTATATTTAATATATCGACTTCCCCTAGTCACTTTATTCCTCCGGAACTTTTCTTTAATTTCTGACTTGGGACACTTCGGGACACTAGGACACCTTTTTTCTATAAAGTACTATTATATATATAATATATATATTTCTATTATTTATATTATTTTATTGTCCCTATTGTCCCTATGTCCTTAAAAGCTAGTATTTTCAACACTTCCGAGTGGGACACTTTTAAAAAATACACTGTCCCTATACTGTCCCATTGCATTGTCCCTGTCCCATTTTTAAGAATTATTTTCCAATTATTCAATTTCGATTTTACAATTATTTCAATATTTTCTTTACTGACTGTCCCTATCTTGTCCCTTTTTATAGGTCATGTTGTCCCATTGTCCTGTCCCTGTCCCAAAAATATTTTCACCAATACAATGAATATTTTCTTTTGTATAGGCAATAAAAAAAAGAAGGTTTTTACACCCTCTCTTAATTAATAGTCGCTATAATATTTGTTTTCTTCCATTTAAGTATTCTTTTCTCCAATCCTTTAGGAACTCTCTACTGTAACCACAATTTTCATTTCCTTCAGAACAAAATCCCCTATATACACAACTAGGAACTAATTTACTCCCTAACTCTGGCTCTAATTCTTTCACCTGTCTAACTATCTCAAACATTACTTTTCTAGCATCTTTATCAGCACACCAGCACAATCTTACCTTGCTCATATTAATTAATGCTTGTGAATTTACAGTCATACCCATAGAAACTAAATCCATTTGGCTTCTTTGTGATCTATCAGTTATATCAGTTCTATCACTTCTTGAAGTTGTAACATACTTCTCTATTCCTTGATGATGCCTAACAAAGTGAGTGCTTATGCAATATGGAATATCTTCTATGTATACATCAAACAACTTCTCTCTAATAGGTGAATGTTCCGACATATAAATATTATCTAGGAATACTGTACTGGGCCTAGAATTTTTACTAGGTTCTTTATTTACTGTTAATCTACATTTATCTAATACTCTTTTACTTTCTGTAATTGACTTAACTGTTATTTTCATTTAATATTCTCCTTTTATTATATATTTTGAATTGTGAATTAATAATTTTTATACGGACAACCATTACAACTGCCATAACAACCATCACAAGGGTCCTTTTCTTTCTTTTTGTTCCAATTTATAGTTTCAAAAACATAAGTCATTTTAATACTCCCTTTCGTTCTCATTTATTTCAATTCTTAACATAGTTTTTCTAAAGGAACCACTACAGGTTCGCATAAATCACAATAACTTTTACAATGCTCCAAATCTCTACTTTGAATTACTGGAACATAATCTAATTTATACCTATGCCACCTGTAAATGCTCCACCAACCATCTTGCTCCTGTACAAATTTATATCTAAGGCCATTGGCTTCATAATATCTAATATCCATAACTATAATTCCTTTTCGAATCTAATTTATTAATTACGTTACCAGCTAATGGTGGTAATTCATAAAATCTCTTACTGCCGCTCTTCTTTTGCTTAACTCCAAACTTTTCTAATGTACTCTTAATTGAATTCATGTTCTTTATATTAAGCAATTCTGCCAATTCGGTAGCAGTATATTTTTCACAGTAAAAATCTTTATCAGTTTCCCATATAAAACTATCTGCAATTCTTGTATAGGTTTCATCTTTAACCTCAAAGTTTTCATTATTCTTTTTCAACAACTCTTTTTCAATATCAGTTAACCAATAAGGTAATTTTTCAACTCTTAGCTTGTACATAACTTCGCCCCAAAGCTGGTCTAACTCTATAAAGTGGTCAACTATCATTTCTTTTGCTGGTATCGTCCAGTATCTTCTATTACCTGTTTCATCTTTTAAGAACTCTTCTTTATTTACTGTTGCATAAAATGCAGTTAATCTTGGATAACTTTCAGTAAATCTTTCATATGGTCTACGGTATTCGTCCATACTTTCAGTAAAGAAGGCTTTTAACTTAGCTTGGTCTTTCTTAAGAGTTGCATCAAGTTCTCCAAGTTCAGTAATCCAATATTTAGTAGCTTGATAAACTTTATCTTTGTCACTTGGATCTACTTCTAAACCTGTCTTTACCCATAACTTATTAGGTACTATTGATTTTATCCACCTAGTCTTACCTAAACCTTGCGCCCCTTGAATTACTAATATTCCTTCACTTCCTACAGTTCCATCATTAAAAGCGATATTACAAACATTTAAAAGCCACTTAGTTACAAACATTTCTTTAATATGTTCATCATATCCCTCGGGAGTAACTATTGTTTCACATAATGCTTTTATGTACAGGTCAGTTTTATCATAATTCTTTAAACATTCTTCTAAATATCCCTGTACAGGATTATATTTATATTTTTGAGAAATTCTATTAAGTGCTGCTGCTAAGTTTTCCTTACTCATTTTAAAATGTTCTTTATGACATAATGAATAAATATCTTCTAAAGTAGCATTATTATTTAAACTTGAATTAATTGTCCCAAAATACTCTATTGACTTAGACAATTCATTATATTTTAAAGTAATTCCCTTTCTTTTAAGTAATACCTCTAAGTTTTCCCATACAAGTAATGGTTTTACATTTCCGTTTTTATCGAAAGTTACATATTTATAAAGCTTACTTATTTTCCAATCCCAACTATCTTTCATAGCTGCTTTAAATTCTTCTTTAGTATGTCCATCTTGGAACCAGTCAGTTACATCGGCATTATTACCTAACTTTTCTATATCGGGTAATTCCACAACTCTAAAATGTTTTATCTTATCCTTTAATTCATACCAAATATGTTCTTGGTATTGTTCTCCTGCTTCTCCTGTATCAGCTATAGAGTATATATTTGCACCTTGAAATATATTTACAGGTAAATTCTTAATTCCTTTTAAAGAAGTTGCTACATATCCCAAATGACTTATTGTATCGGCATCTTTTTCACCCTCTACAATGAATATAGGCTTATTTTCTTGCAATGCTCTTGTTAATCTTGAAAATTTATAAGGAACTGCATCAGAATTTCTATTCCATTTCACTTCACCATCAACTATACTGAAATATCTTATTTCTTTCTTACTTGGAGTTGAAAATTTAGCAGTAAAATAAAGTGTTTTATTATCTTCATCTTCAAATCTATATAACTTAACTAACTTCCAATCTTTTAAGTTATCCATATGATCTAAACACCAACTGATATAATTTCTTACCTTTTCTTCTTCCTCAACAATTATTTTATAATCTTCATTAAGGTCAACTCCAAGATACTTACAAGCTTCTATATAATTCAATCCTTTTAATTCTGATACAAAATCAATTGCATCTCCACCGCATCCACAACCAAAGCAATGCCATTTATTTCTCTTTGTATCTAAAGATAAACTAGGCGTTCTTTCTTTATGTATAGGGCAACAAATTTTATTATTTCTATTAAACCTATCATTACTTTCATTTTCTATAACTGACCTTAAGTCTATTTCTTCTATTTTCATCTTTATACCTCCTATTTTAGGTCAAGTAAAACCAGTCCATACCATTTACTACAACCTAAAATACTGGTAATATTATAGTTGCAATATGCACTAGGTAAGGTACTGGTAATACTTTATCTGTTATTTAGGCTTACAGTTCGCACCTGTAAGCTTTTTATTTATATCAACCTAAAATCTCATAAATATTATTGTATGTTTTTTAAATAGTTTACTATTTTTTTCTTTTCAGCTTCTAGCTTAGTTTTCTTGTCCCATTGTTTGAATCCTATAGCTCTTTTAATTTGAATTTCAATCTCTTCAAGTCTACTTTCATAAAGTTTCTTAAAATCAATTCCCATTTTATTTACCTCCCTATATTTTTGAATTGTGCAGATCCTAGAGAATTAAAAGTGTCGAACTTTCCTTGCCCCATATGCTACCCTCTATTTCTGGAGTTGCTGCACTATAGTTTTGCACTATATTTTTGAATTGTTCACTAATTTTCTAAAACAAATTTCACACCTAAATAACAACCCATTGTTATTATTGTACCTATCAAATATTCTTTCCAATAAGTAATCAATAATCTAGTATCAGTCATATCAATGTTCTTCATTTTTAAACTACCTAAAAATATTAGAGTAAATAGCATTATTAAAAGCAATGTAATAATTATTAACCATTTATATTTTTTCATATTTCACACCTCCATTAGTTCGCAATATATTCAAATTGCGTTTATCTTTTTTAACTCTCTTTCTAAGTACCAAATAGCTTTTTTAATATCTTGTTCTTTAGTCCCCTTATGCTCACATCTGCCGATGTATTTAACTGCATTTCCTAGGTTAAAACCTAATTTCCAATCCTCTATAACTTCAATAGCTTCAATCTTTCCAAAATTATAATGTTGCGGGTGGTTCACCATCTCTTTTACTTCTGCCACATTTATTTCCTCCTAACTATTTAACAGCCTCTTCTTAAGCCTATTCAACTTAGATATTTCTTCATTTTTAACTTCAAACTCTTCAATATCTAACAACATCATTACTTGCTTAATCATTATGTTAACATCTGCTATTTCTTCAATGACATTTGAAATAGTAAATTTATTTTCATTTCTCTTATACTTACTTATAGCAACAATTAACTCTGCCAACTCTTCTTGTGCTTGATCCAGTTGCTTTTCTCCATACTTTTCTATCGCTTTTTCTAATATATCCATTTCAAACTCCTATTCCTGTACAGGTATATAAATAATTTTCTCTGTAATTTCAGATACCTTTACTCCTAAATATCCTTTTTTATATAAAAATTTAGCTTTCTTTATAGCAGAATCCTTATCATAAAAAGGTATTTGGACCATACCATCTGATATCTTTTTATTCTTATAAGTTACAACTATCATTTTTCACCTCGTTAAATCCTTCGTACATTTCTTTTTTAGTCATTTCTTTTCCTGTTGCTTTCCTAAACTCTTGTATCAATAAACTTAATTCTCTTACAATTTGATGAAATAATCCAAGATACTTATCAACTTCTTCTGGTTCACTTGAATTAATAAACTCTTCTGCTTTTAGGTATCTTCCTAACCAATAGTTATATTTTTTCTTAACCTCTACAATATTCATTTTTACACCTCATACTTCATGTAATTATTTCTCCATAATTCATAAGTCTTAATTATTAAAGACTTCTCCTTATCTGTTTTTGGACGCATAACTCTCTCTAAATCAATCAATATGTCCTTTTTAGGTCTATCCGTTCCTTTTAAATACACTATTACATCACTTATATTTTCAATTGAAAACCTATCTGCTCCAATTATGTTTGGACCTTTTCTTACACTTTTCTTAGGTGCAACTTTAGTAATTTTTATTTTTGCTTTTGCTTCTAATTCCTCTACAATTTCATTAAGATTTTCATCACTTAAAAGGGAAATTGTACGATTTTTCTTTGAATATCTTTCTCCTGTATTTAAAAGCAACCCCATATCTATTAAAGTTTGTAAGAATTTATAATGTTGGTTCCTAGTCAATTCAAAAGTATCACAGAAACTATTATAATTAACAGGGCCTTCTTTTAATTGGTCTATTAACTCCAATAATATTGATGCTTTATATGCCATTGCGCTTAAGTGTGCCATTATTTTAACTCCTCATAATAATATTTACATTTCCCAACCGGATTAATTTGCATCTCTGGGATCGTATGTTCCTCAAAAACTTTATAAATATCACAATTTGAATAATCGCACTTTTGACACCCTCTACAATTGTAATGTAATAATATTTCGACTAGTTCAAAATACTCTTTGTTTTCCTCGTATTTAGCCTTTATATTGGCACTTTTCTTCTTGTCCCATATTTCTGAACCATACTTATCCATGTACGTTATATGACCGTTATTCATCATATTTAATAATGTTTTAGATGCTGACTTATTTAATCTTCCTTCTTCTAAAAGGTTAATTTTCTTACCCCAAGAAATACATTTCTTAAAGTTTGTTTTCTCCTCTTTAGTAAATAAGTTACTTTCTAATAGCTCTCCAGCAATTTTTAAAGCTACTAAAAACATACAATAACGTTCTCTTTCTAATTCACCCATGTAATCTTTCATATTTATACCTACTTTCCTAATAATTGATTTTTAACATGATAGTATAATGTATAATATATCTCGCTTCCTATAATATCCTTTGAAACTGGTCTTACTGTAAATCCGAACTCTGCTTCAAATGTCTTAATGCTCCCATACAAAGCTTTTGGATTGTACTGGCTTCTATACTTCTGTTGTCTAAGATTAATGTCAAAATCCTTATCCTCTAAGAAGAAATGTACTTTTACTCCTCTGCTCTTAAGATAACTAAACTCTTTCTTAAGTCTTGTCCTATCCGGTTCTTTCATGTTGCCAGCAACTTCATCAATAGATGCTTTTCTTTCAATTACTATCTCATTATCAAAATATAAATCTCTAGTAATTCCTAAAGGCTTAGTTTCCTCATTACTTACAATGCAAATACTGTAATCACCTTGATTTAAATTTTCTCTCCTGTACTGGATTTTTTGCCTTTTAAAATAATCTTCTATGTTAACCCAAACTTGCTCTCTAGTATCAACTATCACACATAGATTTTTTAATATTGTTTTAATTTCAGCTTCTGTATATCTATTTCTCAAATTAAATTCCTCCTTATTTCATTAGGGGACCTTAAGTCCCCACTAATTAAAATGGTAAATCTCCATCGTCCTGTGGCTCACCAAATGAATTGTCATAACTCTCATTATGTGAAGTATTTTCATTAGCACCTGTACTGGTATTATTATTTGCTTGTCCTACAAACTCAAAGCTATCTATAAATAACTCATTTGTATAAATCTTATTTCCGTCCTTACCATCATAAGAACCTGTTCTCCAACTTCCTGTAAGTGCTATTTGACTTCCTTTATTAAAATGTTTAGAAATAACTTCTGCTCTCTTATCAAATGCTACGCAGTTAATAAAATCTGCATCATACTTTCCATCTTTATTCTTGAAATCTCTGTTTACTGCTATAGTAAACTTTCCTACTGGCTTTACTCCTGTTGTATTTAAGGCAACATCTTTAGTAAGCCTCCCAATCATAACAACCTTATTCATAATCTATCTTTCCTCCTAATTATTGATGTACCACTTTTTGCTTATTTCATAACTTGCAAATAAGAAATCTTTTTCTTTATGATATATTTTATCTGTTGATGCACTTTGAATTTCCTTACCTTCCTCATAAGCCTTAAATGCTTCCTCAAAAGTGTATTCTTTTCTTTGAAGTTTATATTTAACATTTAAATTAATACCTACATTTTTATTAAAATCTAATATCCCGCCTGGTCTAAGTTTTATAAAACTTATAGGCGCAGTATCATTTACCCAAACTTCTCCTTCCTTAATATCTGCAATTACTTCTCTAAATGTTTTCTCCATGTTATCCTCCTTCACTATTTCAAAAGCATGTTCCCTAAAGCATAGATTCTCCATACCTTTTATATACCAACGGTCTTGTCCCCACCATTTGCTGAATTTTAATTCACCTTCATAAATTTTCCCAACCTCCAATTTAGTTAATCCTAAATCGTCAACACATCTAACTTTCATGTTATCTCCCTCTCAATATTTCATTAGCTTCTCTTAAGCACTCTAATTCATTTTCTAATTCTTCTTTTTCAGCTTCCATTAAGATATAGGCTTCTTCTAATTCTTGATAAGTCTTTTCATTACATAAACTTCTAAAATCATCTGCTAGATTATCAAAAGTTTCAAAATCAAATTTTAAATTAGCCTGTACATTACCTCCGTCAATTGCTACCTCGTAATGGTCCCCAGCTAGAACAGCTTTAATTTGATTAACATTACTATTCCTTAAATCAATTTCTAAATTACACAAATTAAGCATCTCCCTTCGGCATCTGAACAAATGCTTGTTTATTTTTCTTAGATGCAATAATTAATCCATCTATTTGGCCATCTTTTGTATAGGTAATCTTAAGAACCTTGAAGTTATCATTGCATTTCCACTTCCCATTAGTTCCTTGTGCAATTTCTACCTTATCTGCTGGCACCCATATGAAAGGAGCAGTATAAAGTTCTCTTCCTATTCCCCAATTAAAACAAGCTCTTTTAAAGCTATCTGATGCAAGTCCCTTTTCTTTTTCTGTAAAACTTTCTGTCCCTGTATCTTCCTTTGAAATCCATTCTTTCTTTTCTGAATCATATATTGATACTATGCAGTTTGCATTATCTCTGGTATGTTCTCTTTTCCAATTGTAAGGACCTACTGTTTCATCTAATATATTCATGTCACATCTAGCATCTTTGTATAGGAGTAATGAAACACCTTTAGCAGTAACTGTCGCTACTCTTACATCAATTTCAGTTTCTTTTAGCTTTCTAAAACTTAAACTCATTTCTTTATCCCTCCATTTAACCTAGCTTGTTGCTTAGTTACATCACAATACCTACATCTATAACCAAATCCATTAACATAATGAATTTTATGTTTAAACCATTTACCACATTTAGCACTTGCTAACATCTTAAGAAAGTCCATCTTTAACCCCCTCATATATGTTTCCTATTACCTTTACTGAAAATATATCTTTAGTAGTTAAGCTACTTGATAGTTCTGTACCAGCAAAATTCTCACATAATCTATAACTCGAGTTTTTCCACTTAACTTCTCTTATTAGAACATTGTCGTATGGTACACCATTAAAATCACAATAAGTAACTGCACATATATCACCTTCATATATTAACTGCTTGTCTATATCTTTAACCCCTGTACATTGCATTATTTCGCATACTTTTGGCTCTATATGAAACCAATCTCCACCAACTAAAACCATAGGAACTGTTTTAGGGAAGTTACCTACTATTGCTTCATCATACATTTCAAGATTTTCTTTATCCCAAATTCTGAATTTAAATCTACTCACCTTTAAACCTCCATTTCATACCAGTTATACATAAGCTTTTCTAAAGCTATAGTTTCTCTTCTAATCATCTTCATAGTAGCTTTAAGTCTTGCTCTACTCTTTTGGTGTTGCCAATACTCTTCATCAAACTTATATTTTTCAATAGCTTCTTGCATTTCTTCTGATAAAATGCTGATAAACTGTTTTTTAGCTTCAATTTTTCTTTCAGCTTGTTCTCTAGTCATTTACAAACTCTCCTTTATCCTGTACAATATAAAAGTAAATTTATTTACGTTAGGTTGCTTGTACTACTTGCCGGTGGTTAGGCAACCTTTTATTTTTTCTATAGCCTTTTTTATAATTTTTGAAACTGCTGGTTGTTTTAATCCCACAAACTCTGAAATTTCTTGTTGAGTTAAATTCCTAAAATAATACATTGTTACTATTTCTTTTTCCCTATGATCTAAACACATCAACATTTTTTCAATTTCATTTTTTATTAACAAATCATTTAAATAATCTTCTTTAGCTTGTACCAATTCAATGAATTGGACAGTTTTCTCGCCATCTTTACAAGTTGTACTATTTAATGATTGTATAGGCTGTTCATGAGGAACTCCTCTTTTTACGTTGTATCTCTTATCATCTTTAACTTCATCTAATATAGAACCTTTAATTCTTTTTCTAGCAAAATTTTTAAAAGGTTTATTGTTATTAATTTCATATTTTTCAGCTGCATCAATAAGTCCTAAGTATGCACTGCTTTTTAATTCATCTAATGAATACTTATTCTTTAATTTAGGAAACATCTGCATAGCGATTTTATCAGCTAAAGCTATATGTTCTAAAATTAATTTTTCTTTTTCCTTATCCATTTTCACCTCGTTTTAACCAATCTTCTAAAATCTTAATTGCTTTGTCTAAATCTTTATGTTGTCCTAAATGAACCTTTTTCTTAAGCTTTCTATCCCAAACTGATACTTTCCAACTCTTATCTCTTTTATCCCAAGTGATTCCTCTTATATTGCTCTTAGGTGCTATTTGACTTTTCTTTATAGGTTTATTTATCACTTCTTTATAAATACAATTGTCGTTTTTTCTCTGCTTAGTTATTACACCTGTACTGGTAGTAAAACCTAAGAAACTATTATATTTAATACATTCCATTGTTTGAGTTCCATCATCAAATATAAAAGGATTAATTTTAAACCAACCACAATCTTTACATTCCATGATATTCACTCCTTTTATAGTTTTCATAATTAATCTTTTGAACCTCAACTATTTGCTTGTCCCTCTTTTGGCTTAGCAAAACAGTCACTTCATCATTTAAACCAAATAATTTAATAGCTTCTTCAAGCATCTTTTGAACCGTCATTTTAATCCCCCTAAAAATTTTAATATTCCTTTTAATAAAGAACTAATTATAACTATGCCCCCTATACTTATAAGTGTTAATAGAGGAAGCACAAAGCTACATATTCCCCAATAATTTATTGTTTCCATTTAAAATCCTCCTTTATCTTTATTTAATCGTTCCAATTCCTCACCTTACTCTTATCGGTGTGTGGTTTTTGATAAGAGTTGACCATTACTTACATCATTTTTCGCAACCTTGTGATTTTTAAAAGGCTTAACGCCTTTTCTAACCTTTACGACAACATTTTTCGCACCACCTCCCAAAATAAAAGGCTTTTCAGCCTACTTATCTTTAAAGTGTACAAATCTCTTTAGATATCTCATTAAGAGCATTAATGATTTCATCTCTAGTTTTGAATTTTAACCATTCTTTAGTTTCTAAATTAACTTCATACTCTTTATTATTTGTTTTTTCTCTTTTATTCCAACCCATTGGGAATATCTGTATTAATAAAATCTTTGTATGGGCATAAAAATTAACAAATACATCTGCATCAGTTAATGCAGTTTTATCATAAGCTGCGTTCATTATTTTCATTACTAGATTTTTAACTTCTAAATCATTCATACTATCAACTCCTAACTTGCATTATCGAACCATTCTAAGAATGATTCTTTTCTTATTCTCAACAATCTACCTATTTTAAGCGTTGGAAACTCTTTTCTTTTAATTAAGTCATAAGCAGTATTTCTACTTATCTTTAAAAATTGTTGTATGTCTTTAACTTCCATTACTTCCGGTAACTCTTCTCTTGTCATTTTTTATGTCCTCCCATCCAAGTAATTCATTTGGAGTTATATCAAGCACTAAACATATAGCAATTATTTTATCTGCAGTTGGACTACTTTGCCCTGCTTCTATTTTAGATATATGTCTTCTTGATATTCCTGTAGCTTTACTTAACCCATACACAGTCATCCTTTTTAATAACCTGTACTGTTCAAGTTTAATCATTTGTATAACCTTCTTTTCTTTAATAATTCACATCTTAATTGGATAAAATAATATTGTACTATTCCATTTTGGAATATAGTTCAGTAAAAAAAATTATTTCAACATTAAGATTTTTATCTTTTGTCTTAAGCAATTCTGTTACTTGTGCGATTTCTAGTTGTGTCCAAGGAATAGCATTATTAACCTTAGCACTTACTGTACGTATTGATTTTCCTATGGCTTGTGCAATATCCTTTCTGCTAAAGCCTAACTTTTTGCTGAAATAATCAACGTTATTTGACACCTCTACACCTCCATTTCCAAATTGGAATACCTTATGTATATAATATACTATTCCAATTTGGCATTGTCAATGCTTTTTTAGAACTTTTTTTCCATTTTGGAAAAAATACTGTTTTTTTTGTTGTTTTTAGTTAAAATATAAGGGATAAGGTGGTGAAAATATGAAAGTATTTGGTGATAGATTAACTCAACTTTTAGAAGAACATAATCTTAATCAGGTTGAATTTGCAAAAATTCTAAATACTACTGCTCCTACAATTAATAAATATTGCAAAGGTAGAGTTCCTGGTGCTGAAATAGTAAATGAAATAGCGAATTACTTTGATGTAACGGTAGATTATTTATATGGAAGAGTTGATAATCCAAAGAATTCAATTATTTATCTACCAGAAGATTACGAAATTGAAGTAAAAGGAACATTAACTAAAATAGGTAAAAATAAATTAGAAGATGTTTTAAAGAAACTTGAAGAAGTTGGTTTCGATATAGACAAGTTATTAAAATAAAAAAAGACTACTGATACAAGTTATCAGTAATTTTTTTAATACATTATAGAACATAAGTTCGTATGCGACTATAGTCCCATATTCCTTTTTGTAATTAAAAGGTATAAAATAGAATTTGTTGGGATTAAATACAAAGGGACAAAAAAGGTGGGTAAAATATGTTGAGTGTTGAAGAACTAGAGATATTAAGAAACATAGTAAAAGTAAAAACGAAAGGGAAAATAGTTTTTGAAAGTTTGAATAATACAAGTACTTTTGGCAATAATGCTGAAAAAGGAGTTGATTGTATTGGAAATATTAACGGTCTTTGTGCGCCAAAGGGGAAAAAAACATCATGTAATGGTTGAATACAGGGACAAAGATAATAGAAGAAAACAGAAAAGTTTAGGTAGTTATGATAGCAGTAGACAAGCAAATAAGGTCATGATACAAGAAAAAAGCAAGCTATTAAATAACAACTTAGTAATCCCTAATAAATTAACGTTAGAAGGCTATATAAGGGAATGGCACTCTAATAGACATAATAAGTTAGCTATAACTACATATAATCGCTATAGTCTTATAGTAGATGAAATTTGCGATTTTATAGGCAATATTGAATTACAAAAAGTAACGCCTGTACATATTAATAAATTTTATAATTCATTAGATAAAATTACATATAAAAGAAGGAAACCTCTTTCCGAAAAAACTAAGTTACAATATCATAGATTACTTAGTAAAGCATTTAAAGATGCTTATAGATTAGAGTACATAAATAAAAATATCATGGAGTTAGTAGAAGCTCCAAAACCTAAAAAATATACTGCTGCATTTCTTGATCCTGTACAGGTAAAACAATTATTTGAAGGAGTTAAAAACTCTAGATATGAAGTTCCTGTACACTTAGCAATCGGACTTGGACTTCGTGCAAGTGAAATATTTGGTCTTATGTGGGATAAAGTAGACTTTGAAAATAATCTAATAAAAATAGATACTGTATCGGTCTATGATGAAGATTTAAAAAGGCCTGTACTAAAAGAACCTAAAAGCGAAACATCTGATAGAGTTCTTACTGCTCCAAAGGAAATTATGGAGTTGCTAAAAAAACAAAAGCAATTTCAAAATGATATTGGATTAGATACTAATTTTGTATTTACCAATGAAAATGGAACACAGGCAACTTCTGCAAGTTTTCATACACCCTACACAAATTATATTAAAAGAAGAAATTTACCTCATGTTAGATTTCACGATTTAAGACATACTAATGCAAGTCTTATGCTTTTAGCTGGAGTTGATGTTAAAACTACATCAAAAAGATTAGGTCATAGTGAAATAGGAATAACATTAAATTTATATACTCATGTACTGGATCAATTAGAAAGAGATGCAAGTAATAAAATATCAAATGTAATTTATACATAAGAGCCTTTCATGGCTCTTTTTTTACTGTCATTGTCAGTAGAATGTCAGTAAATTGTCAGTAAAACTTTTTAAATTATATAAAATTATATGAAATTAAAAGGGACAAGCAATGTTGTTAACCCTCTAAAATACAGGCTTTACAATACTACTTGTCCTTATTTGGTACTAGGTGGACAAACTAACAACGGACTTCGAATCCAGGCGTCGGGGGTTCGAATCCCTCTGGGTGCACCATAAAATGGACTATTTCATTGAGATAAATGAAATAGTCCATTTATTTAGTAAAAATGTATCTTCTCTTTTTTCTTACTTATATATCTAGCGTTGATAAAAAATTTATCTATACTTTACATTATGAGAAAAATTTTATGTCCTATTTTATATAAAATAAATAATCTAGTAAATATCATAAAAAATTAACTCATCGAACTATTATAATAGTATCAATGAGTTATATCTAATATGTGAAAACCTATTTTACTTTTCACACCATATATATGCTCTTTAAAATGGTACTTCTTCGTTAATTCCTTCATTAACGACCTTTTTTTTGCTATCTATAAAAGTAAATTCATTTAAAATTACATCAACTTTATACCTTTTCTCTCCAGCTTCAGTGACATAATTACTACTTCTAATCTTTCCTTCAACTGCTAATCTGCTTCCCTTACCAACATTATGAGCTAATATTATAGCTTTTTTATCAAATGCTACTACTTCTACAAATGTTGCTATTCTTTCATTTCTTTTAACATTATACTCATTTACAGCTAAAGTAAATCTAACATATTTTCCTTCTTTTTCATCCTTCTTATAATCCTTCAATTCTAAATCATTAACTACATTACCCACTAAAGTAACCTTATTCATATTTTACACCTCCAAGAATTAACTATCTTAATTCTTGACCAGAACATATCTTCTTATACATATAAAATATATTTTTTATTAGAAACCTAAATCACTAGTAATCATATCTACTCCCATATCAATTAGCTTATTTATATCATTTTTATTGTTTATAGTCCATACATTAACTTTTGCACCATTTAAATGTGCTAAATCAATTTTATCTTTTGTTATTTTATCCACCTTAATATCTATTCCATAGTTTCCGTATTTTTTTAATAGGTTAATATTTTCTATAGTTATATCACTTAGATATTGAAAGTGAATTTTATCACTATATTCTCTAATATATTTTATCCACTCATATGAAGTAGATATTATTATAGTATTATCCTCAAGGCCATATTTCTTTATTTTATCAACAATGTCCTTAACATTTTTCACATTAACTGCTTTAAATTCAATAATTGGTGTTAATTTATTTTCAACACAACAATTCAAATATTCATCTAAAGTTGGTATTTTTAAATTATTATAGTTAGAAATATTATTGCCACTATCTATATTAAGTGCTTTTACCTCTACTAAATCCATATTTTTAATCTCCCCTACACCATTTGTCATTCTTTCAACATCAGCATCATGAAATACAACAATATTTCCATCTCTTAATACATATATGTCTGCTTCAACTCCCCATGCACCTACACTAGCTGCCCTACTAAAAGATGGTATAGTATTTTCAGGTTCTAAAGCACTAGCTCCTCTATGCCCTATTATTTTTATATTGCGATCATCCCCATATGTATTAATATTAACATTCAACATTATAATCAATAATAATATAGTTATTTTTAAAATATTATATATGGTTTTCATACTCTTTCTTCTTTCTATTATAATTAACATGTAGTTAAGTATATTATTAATACTTTTACTCAAAATAATACATTTTATGTATATAGAAGAGTCATTTTATTGACAACGGGTTCAGATTTTGGGTGCAAAATATTATAATCACACACAAAATCACACCATAAATCTCAGCCATAACCACAATAAAAATAATAAAAAGTGGAGCTAAGACATTCATCTTAACTCCACTTCTATTTGAGTCGTAATACTTTAATTATATTCGTTAATATAAACATTTGAGCATTTCGCTTATTTGTTTACCTTGCGACATTCATGTATTTATTATACAAAGAACTGCACTCGTTCAGACATTCTAAATATAAATCCCTCACCTCTTTGTTTGGACTTAATTTCAAATACTGTTCACATTCTAAAATAGAAATTAAAGGTTTTATTTTAAAATAATATAGATACTCTGAGTCTTCTTTTAATATAGATAAATAATTTTTTAAAATATTCACGTAGAACCCTTCACCTATTCTGAAATTACACTTTTTAATTAATTCCTCATAAAAATTTGAAATATCGTTAGCAAAATAATTTCCGTTATTTTCTCTGTTATCTCCATAATAATGTCCAAAAGGGGTTTCCCAGAGCATCCCAGTCTATTTGATTTCACTATATAAAACTTGAGTGTCTCTTTTACAATTAAGAATACAATATTTTGAAATTATCTTATAAACTTTTCATCGGAGCTTCTCCAAGAATGTATAAAAATAAATATACAGCTTTAAAATAAAAAAAAGACAATCTATAAGATTGTCTTTTTTATGGAGCGGGTAGTGGGAATCGAACCCACCTTTCCAGCTTGGAAGGCTGGAGT
>OOCW01000509.1_pt1 | contig 38002 bp, 40 predicted proteins | sample 1671201 | NCBI WGS metagenome assembly OOCW01 (sample SAMN06348132, study PRJEB24527) | human gut metagenome | biome: human gut; feature: ankylosing spondylitis patient; material: feces | host: Homo sapiens | place: China | collected 2015-10
TATGACTTACTGGAGGTTATATCATTAATTTTCGGCATCACGGCATTAACGCTTTAGTTCGCACTTTTTTTAAATTTTTCACTATTAATTATTAATTAACTTCACCCACTTACTAGTTAATACAGTTAATTCTTTTCCTTCATTATCAGCAATCTTATGAAGTATTACTAAACCATTTTCGTCTTCTTTTATTTCATATGAAGCAGTTATTTCAGCTCCATATCTACATTCCTTTTCAAATATTACACTTAACTCTTTAAGTTCATAATTTAAAACAATATCTAACGGAAGTGATTCTATAGCCCACTCAACATATTTAACATTATTTACGTGCATATTAGAATCTATATCACCATATCTAACTTTAAAATTATTTTTATTCATTTCCTTAGTTAACTTTTCTAACTTAGCTAACTTAATATCTGGACAATTTTCAATATCTACCCCATATGTTATATATTGATCTTCTGGAATTCTTACAGCTCTTCTCTTATCTATATTTATTAATAAAAAAATTCCCTCACCTTCTACTATTTTCTCATTTTTTTCATCATATATTTCATATACTCTTGAAGCATAAAACTTCTTAAAACTTTTTGCCATTGTTACTACTTTTATTTTTTCACCATATTTAGGGTACCTACTTACTTTTATATCATATTTATAAAAAACCCAAGCTAGTCTTTTTTCTGTTAAATAATCAATTCCAACCCCTAATTCCTCTGATTGCTTAGTTCCTATATCACAAAAATAATTAATTATAGATGACATCTTACATTCTAATCTATAATTTGATTCATAATAATGTATTTCATATTCTCTTTCTGTAACTACTCCCATTATGGACACCCCTCTTCTTCAATTTATCAAAAAGAACCCATTAAAAATGGGTTCTAATGTTTTTTATTTATTTAAAGCTTCTAGTAATTCTTCTAAATTTATTCCATGAACATAGGCTGCTTCTTCAACTGTTTCTGCTTGTGCAGATGGACATCCAACACATCCCATTCCAAAATTCATTAATATATCTGCCTTACTAGCATTTAATTTTATAATTTCTCCAATTGTCATGTCTTTAGTAATCATATTTAATCACCTCATCTTCAATAAATTTATTTAATAAAACTATTTTATATGAAATATATGTAAAATTCAATTAACTAATTTTAATATAAGCTGGCTAATCCACTATTAATCTGATTTACAATAGAATTAATATCAATTCCATATTTAGTTGCTATATCATTTAAAGATGAAAATTGATTTTCTGTAATATCGTATATTTCAATTCCATAACTCATTAGTATATTTGCTGCTATGGGGTTTTCTGCTATTGCATCACATAAACTTGTATACTTATCAATCATAATATGCACCTCTTATAATTTTACTTAATAATATTTTGCACACTATAGATTAATATTATACAAATAACAAAAAGCCATATAAAAAGACTTTTATATGGCTTTTATATAACTTTTAAACTTATAACTATAGAGGTTTAACTCTCATAGTTTGATCTCTTCTTGGACCTACTGATACTATTGAAATTCTAGTTTGAGTTAATTCTTCAATTCTTTCTAAGTACTTTCTTGCATTTGGATGTAATTCTTCATAGCTTCTTGCTTCTGCTACACTTTCATCCCATCCATCAAATTCTTCATATATAGGTTCACATTTAGCTAAATCTTCTAAGCTAGCAGGGAAGTAATCTATAACTTCGTCGTTGAATTTATATCCAACACACATCATAACTTTTTCTAAACCTGCTAATGTATCTATCTTAGTTACAGCCAATGAAGTTAATCCACTAACTCTAACTGAAGTCTTTAATATAACTATATCAAGCCAACCACATCTTCTTGATCTACCTGTAGTTACTCCATATTCGTGACCCTTTTCTCTGATCCATTCTCCTGTTTCATTTTCTAATTCTGTTGGGAAAGGTCCTTTACCTACTCTTGTAGTGTAAGCTTTAGCTATACCTACAGCATTAGTAATCATGTTTGGTCCTATACCAACACCATTAGCTACTCCCCCTGCAGTTGTATTTGATGATGTTACGTATGGATATGTTCCATAATCTATGTCTAATAACATTCCTTGTGCACCTTCAAATAAAACTGTTTTATCTTCTTTAATTTCATTATAAACTCTAACTGATGTATCTCTAACAAATGGTTTTAATTTTTCACCATACTTAGAGTATTCATCATATATTTCATCAAAATTTAAAGCTTCTCCACCAAGAACATTAACTATATATTTATTTTTCATTTCTATGTTAGCCATAAGCTTTTCTTTAAATACTTCTTTATCTATAAGATCACAAACTCTTATACCACATCTTTCAAACTTATCAGTATAACAAGGACCTATTCCTTTTCCTGTAGTTCCTATATCATTTTTTCCTCTAGCTTTTTCTTTTAATTTATCTAAAACCTTATGATATGGCATAATAACATGTGCTCTATCGCTAACTATTAGCTTTTCTGGAGTTACTTTAACCCCTTCTTCTTGTAAGTAATCAATTTCTGAAAAGAAAGCTATAGGATCTACAACTACACCATTTCCTATTACATTAAGCTTTTCATCGTGTAATATACCTGATGGTATTAAGTGAAGTTTATATTGTCTATCTCCAACTTCTACTGTATGACCTGCATTGTTACCACCTTGATATCTAACAACTACATTTGCTTCTTCAGCTAAGTAGTCTGTCATCTTTCCTTTACCTTCGTCTCCCCATTGAGCTCCTAAAACAATAAATGCTGACATTTATACATTGCCTCCTTTTAAGACATACTAATGAATCATATTACATTATGCTCACCTATAACATGGTATCAAAGTAATTATAAAATTTCAATGTTTTTACGAATATTTTTTTGCCTTATATAGTCATAATTCGTATAATAATATTATAAATAAATTTTTTGGAGGAGTCATATTATGAGTATATATGAAGAGTCACTAAAATTTCATAAAGAATTAAAAGGTAAGTTAGAAGTAACTTCAAGAGTTAAAATTACTAATGAAAAAGATTTATCACTTGCTTATACACCTGGTGTTGCTGAGCCATGTAGAGAAATACATAAAGATCCATCTACAGCCTATTTATATACTAGAAAGTGGAATACTGTTGCTGTTATTTCTGATGGTACTGCTGTTTTAGGACTTGGAGATATTGGACCTTTAGCTTCTTTACCTGTTATGGAAGGTAAATCTATATTATTTAAAGAATTTGCTGATGTAGATGCTTTTCCTATAGTTCTTGATACTAAAGAAGTTGATGAAATAGTTGAAACTGTAGTTAGAATTGCCCCTACTTTAGGTGGAATAAACTTAGAAGATATATCTGCTCCTAGATGTTTTGAAATAGAAAAAAAATTAAAAGAAAAATTAAATATACCTGTTTTCCATGATGACCAACACGGAACTGCTATTATAGTTTTATCAGGATTAATAAATGCATTAAAAATAGTTAATAAAAATATTGAAGATTTAAAAATCGTTGTTAACGGTGCAGGCTCAGCTGGAACTGCAATAACTAAACTTTTATTATCTTATGGTGCTAAAAATATAGTTATTTGTGATAGAGACGGTGCTTTAAATAGAGATACTACTTATTCAAATAAATATTTTGAAGAATTATCTCAAATTACTAACCCTAATAACGAATCTGGAATATTAAAAGATGTTATTAAAAATGCCGATGTGTTTATAGGTGTTTCAGCTCCTAATATTGTATCTAAAGAAATGGTATCATCTATGAATTCAGATGCTATATTATTTGCCATGGCTAATCCAACCCCTGAAATATTCCCTGACGATGCAAAAGAAGCTGGAGCTAAAGTAATTGGTACTGGTCGTTCTGATTTTCCTAATCAAATAAATAATGTTTTAGCCTTCCCTGGAATATTCAGAGGTGCTCTAGATGTTAGAGCAACTGAAATAAATGAAGAAATGAAAATAGCAGCCGCTTATGCAATTGCTAACTCAGTTTCAGATGAAGAACTTAACCCTAATTATATAATTCCAAAAGCATTTAACTTAAATGTTCAAAAAAGAGTTGCTGAAGCTGTTAAAGAAGCTGCAATCAAAAGCGGAGTTGCAACTATATAATAATAAAAAAAGTATTAGGTCAAAAAATCTAATACTTTTTTACTTCTTATTCTTCTATATAAGTTATTAATATTTGTCCAATAGTTTTATCATGTGAATATATATTTCCCCATTCTTTACCATCAGTACAGTCATTAGGAAGAGAAAAAGATAAATGTTCTTCTTTAACGTAAGGCTTAACTAAATTATACAACTCTTTATAATTTATATGTTTCATTACTTTTGAAACGCTTGCGCTATCTTCACCCAATTCTTTAACTTCAATCCTATACATTCTTATCCCCCTGAATATATTGATTAATATATTATATTTTTATACCCATTAAAAATTGATAAAAATAAGCTGTATCAAAATCATAATTTTGATACAGCTTTATTTAAATTACATTCTTTCTACACTTTCCATACCTAATAGGTCTAATCCTTGTTCTAAAACATTTTTAACAAGATTTATTAAACTTAACCAAGATGCTTTCTTAGCTTCATCTTCTTCAGATAATATTCTTGTGTCATTGTAGAACTTATTAAAGTTATTAGATAATTCATATATAAATTCGCAAATTTTATGAGGTGCTCTATCTCTAAAGCTTAACTCTATAACTTCATTGAATTTAGATAATTGAAGCATTAACCCTCTTTCTGATTCGCTTTGAGGTACTAAAATACTATTTTCAGCATTAAATCCTTCTGATTTATTTAGTATAGATTTAATTCTTACTATTGTATATAAAATATATGGTCCTGTATTTCCTTCAAAAGAAGCAAATCTATCTATATCAAATACATAATCCTTAGATGCTTGATTTGATAGATCACCGTATTTTAATGCAGCTAAACCAACCTTTGAAGAAATTTCTTCAACATCTTCTTCTGCAATATTTTTGTTATCCTTAAGTTTCTCTTTACCTGCTTCTTTAATCATATTTATTAAATCTGCAAGTCTCATTACTCCACCTTCACGAGTCTTAAATGGCTTTCCATCTTTTCCATTCATAGTACCAAATCCTATGAAATCTAAAACAGTATCTTCATGTGCTATTCCAGATTTCTTAGCTGCTCTAAAGAATTGTTCATAGTGAAGTCCTTGTCTCTTATCTGCTAAGTATATTATTTCATCAGCCTTCATATCTCTAACTCTTTCTACAACTGTAGCTAAGTCAGTAGTTCCATATAAAGATGCTCCATCTGATTTTAATAATAATAGTGGTGGAACTGGACTCTTATCAGTTTCTTCACTTACATCAAATACTAAAGCCCCTTCACTTTCTTTTGCAAATCCTTTTTCTTTTAATTCTTCTATCATTGCTGGAATAAACTTTTGAGCATCACTTTCACCATTCCATAATTCAAAATCAACATCTAATGCTCCATAGTTTTTCTTTAAGTCAGTAACTGAAACATTTAATATATGCTTCCATAAAGCAACATATCCTCTTCTACCTTGTTGAAGTTCAACAGTAGCTTGTTTAGCCGCTTCCATTACTTTCTCATCGCTCTTAGCTAGCTTACTTGCATATGGATATATATCTTCAAGTTCATCTATTGTGAATGGTGCTTCTGTTGGATATTCTCCAGTGAAGCTCTCATCAAAGTATGGTAAAGATGGATTTCTTCTTTCAACTTCAGATATTACCATACCCATTTGAAGACCCCAATCCCCTAAATGAACATCTCCAATAACATTATGTCCTAAGAACTTTGCAATTCTTTTTATACTTTCCCCTATTATTGCTGATCTTAAATGTCCAATGTGTAGTGGTTTCGCAACATTTGCTCCGCCATAATCAACAACTATCTTCTTAACTTCTGTAGCTTTTGAAACTCCAAAATTCTCATCTTTATTCATATCATTGATGTATCCTATTAAGAATTCATCATTAATATTCATATTGATAAATCCAGGTGCAACAGCTTCTAATTTAGAAAACATTTTGTTATCATTTAATTTTTCAACAACCTCTTGAGCTATTATCATTGGAGCTTTCTTGTGCTTCTTAGCGTTTGCTAAAGCCCCGTTACATTGATATTGGCATAAATCAGGTCTATTTGATACATTAACCTTTCCTGTTTCTCTTTCGTATCCTAGCTCTTCAAAAGCATTTTTAACTACTTCATTTATTTCATCAATAAATAATTTCATAACTTTACCTCCTGATTTTTTCTATTAAAATATAAAAAATCCGTCTCCTTTCATACAAAGAGACGGAATATTTCCGCGGTACCACTCAATTTAACTAAAAACTTAGTTCACTCAAAACCTTAACGCAGTTAACGGCATACCCTTATATAAATCTCTTTATACTTAAGTAGCTTCTCCAAGTTCCTCTTCCTTACTCAGTATTTTATAGGGCTTACACTCTACCCCTACTCGCTGCAAAATACTATTGAATAAGTACTCTTCTTTTCATAGAATTTTTATATTTTTAATTATTTCATTTTTTAAATAATATATTCATTATCTTATATTATATATTTTAAAATCATATATTACCACAATTAATTTTTAATTGCTTTATATATTACATATTCTTTGATTTCTCTGCACATTTTTCAACTGCACTTATAACTGTATTTCTAAATCCATTCTTTTCAAGATCTATTACAGCTTCAATTGTTGTTCCACCTGGAGAACAAACTTCATCTTTTAATACTCCTGGATGCTTTCCTGTTTCTAAAGCTAATTTTGCTGAACCTAGTATACTCTGCTCTGCTAACTTATAAGCTTTAGTCCTAGGAATCCCCAGTTTAACAGCAGCATCCGCCATTGCTTCTATAAACATAAATACATAGGCTGGAGATGAGCCACATAAAGCTATAAATGCATGAAAATCTTTCTCTTCAAGTATTTCATACTTTCCAAATGAATTATATAATTTTCCTACATATTCTAACTCATCTAAAGTTACATTTTTGTTTGGACAAATTGCTGACATACCTTCTCCAACTAATGCTGGTGTATTAGGCATTGTTCTAACAACCTTAACTTCTTTTCCAAACCACTCTTCTATTTGCGCTATTGTAATTCCTGCAGCTATAGAAATAATAATCGTATCATCATTAACTTTATCTTTTATTTCTTCTATAACTTCCTTAAAGAAATATGGCTTAACAGCTAAAAATAGAATATTAGATTCTTCAGCTACTTCAGTATTAACTACTGTTGCTTTTACTTCAAATTCCTTATTTATTCTTTTAGCTGATTCTTCACCCTTTGTAGAAACTATGATATTATCATTATTTATATCTTTAGATTTAACTAATGCACCAAGCATAGCCTTTCCCATATTTCCACAACCTATAAAACCAATTTTTCTACTCATATAACCCCTCCTATATTTAGTGACAAGTGGCAACTTGCTAACTATTCTTTATGTACCAAATCTAAATCAGCAAACTTAGAGTGTGCTCCAATCCAAGCCATTTTAACTGTTCCAACTGGGCCGTTTCTTTGTTTAGCTATAATACATTCTCCGATACCTTTTTCTTCAGTTTCTTTATTATAGTATTCATCTCTATATAAGAACATAACAACGTCGGCATCCTGCTCAATTGATCCTGATTCTCTTAAGTCTGATAGCATAGGTCTGTGGTCAGCTCTTTGTTCCGGTGCACGAGATAACTGTGATAATGCAATTACTGGACATTCCATTTCTTTTGCCAAGGCCTTAATAGATCTTGATATTTCAGATACTTCTTGTTGTCTGTTATCACTACCAGCACTACCTGACATAAGCTGTAAGTAGTCAATAAGTATCATATCAATACCATGCTCCATTTTTATTTTTCTACACTTAGATCTCATATCCATAACACTAATACCAGCAGTATCATCTATATAGATTCTAGCCTTTGCTAAAGGACCTGTTGCTCTTGCAATTCTTTCCCAGTCATCATCCTCTAAATTACCTGTTCTAAGCTTTAACATATCTACATTAGCCTGTGAGCATAAAAGCTTATATGCTAATTGCTCCTTAGACATTTCCAGAGAAAATATAACTACACTTTTTCCTTCTTTTAAAGCAGCATTTTCTGCAATATTTAATGAGAATGTTGTTTTTCCCATAGATGGTCTGGCAGCAATAAGTACCATATCACCTTTTTGGAATCCAGATGTTTTAGCATCTAAATCCTTAATACCAGATCCAACCCCTGTTATAGCTCCTCTATTATTAAATAATCTTTCGATTTCTAAAAAACCTCTTTCAAGCACATTAGAAAGTGGTTCATATTCTTTAGAGTCCTTCTTCTCTGCTATATCAAAAACCTTTTTTTGAGCTAAATCTATTACCTTTTCAACATCTCCACCACTATTATAACTTTCCTCAATAATAGATGTAGATGCTTTTATCAACTTTCTTAAAGTAGATTTCTCTTCCACTATTTTTATATATGAACTTAAATTAGCTGTTGTAGGAACAGATGCACTTAACTCAGATATATAAGTAACTCCACCAGCCTTATCTAACATATCAGTAGTCTTTAAATACTCTAATATAGTTACTAAGTCTACGGCCATATCTTTAGCATACATTTCCTTTATAGCCTTATATATAGCTTTATGTCCATCTCTATAAAAATCATCTTCATTAAGCTTTTCTAAAACTTGAGCAATGGCACTTTTATCTATTATCATTGCCCCTATAACGGACTGCTCTGCTTCTATACTTTGTGGTAAACTTCTCATCATAGGTGCTTCCATAAATAATCCACCTCCCAATTTTCTATTATAATCTCCACTTCTTTTTCTATATAACTTATTATAGCAGAATGAATTCAATTTACTATGTCATTTGTATAATAAATTTATTTCTTCACATAATAAAATTAAGCTTCCTATAAAGGAAGCTTAATCTACATTACTTCTCAAATACTATCTCCATTAGTTCCTCTATATGACTTATAGATTTAACTTCAATATCTTCAAGTCCTAGAGGAACTTCTTTTTCATTATCTTTAGGGACAGCAACAAGTTTAATTCCTTTTCTTCTAGCCCCGTATATCTTTTCAAATATACCTCCAACAGGCTTAACTTTTCCTCTTAAAGAAATTTCTCCTGTGATAGCAACGTCTTGACGAATTGGTCTTTCTGTAAGAGCACTTATTATACAAACTGTAATAGCAGCTCCAGCTGATGGTCCATCAATTTGACCACCACCAATTACATTAACATGGACATCATAATCCTTTATATCCTTATCTGTAATCTTTCTAATTACAGATGCCGCATTAAATACAGAATCTTTTGCCATAGAACCTGCAGTATCATTAAACTTAATAGTTCCATGACCCTTTTTCTTAGCCGGGAATACTGTTGACTCTATTTCTATTGTAGAACCTAAGAATCCACTTACTCCTAGTCCATATACATGACCAACTTCATATTTATCTAAATTATCTAATCTTTCAAATGGAGAATATCTTCCTATTGAAATAACTTCCTCAACATCTTTTAAAGTTATTCTATTACTTACTTCATCACCATTTGTATTAAATAGTGAATATCCATATGCATCAGATAGTATATTTACAGCTTTTCTACCTTCAATAGTATATTGGCTTATTAATTTTCCAACTCCATCCTCTAGTTCTACATTTAACTTTTCAGATGCATTATTAACTATACCCTCTATATCTTTTGAAGATAATGGTTCAAAATACACCTCTGTACATCTAGATCTTAATGCTGGATTTATCTGACTTGGATCTTTTGTAGTTGCACCTATTAAAACAAAATCAGCTGGTGCTCCTTTTTCAAATAAATATCTTATATATTCAGGAATATTTTCATCATCTGGATCATAATAAGAAGATGAGAATTCTACTCTCTTATCTTCTAATACCTTTAATAATTTATTTTGAAGTATATCATCTAATTCACCAATTTCATCGATAAATAATACTCCACCATGAGCCTCAGTAACTAATCCTGTCTTTGGTTCTGGTACACCTACTTCGGCTAAATCTCTTTTACTCCCTTGATATATAGGATCATGCACTGATCCTAATAAAGGATTTGTTATTTCTCTTGGATCCCATCTTAATGTAGTTCCATCAACTTCAACAAACTTTGAATCATCATCAAAAGGCGTAAATCTTAGTTTTTTAGCAGCTTCTAATGCAAGTCTTGCTGCTGAAGTTTTACCTACTCCAGGTGGCCCATAAAGAATTATATGTTGAGGATACGGTGAAGACATCTTTGATATTAATGATCTTACTGCTCTCTCTTGACCAACTATTTCATCAAAGTTTTCAGGTCTTAAAAGTGACATAACATTTTTATTAATATGCTTTGCATCTAACTTTTCTAACCTTTCTAACTTTGCTGTAGTCTTTGTATTTTCTTTTCCCTTTTGCTTTTTAATTATAGACAATTTAAGTTCATCCATAAACTTATCTTGTCTCTCAACTAAAGCCTTTTCTACTTCTGATTCTATTTTATTTTGAACATATTTTTTAGCTATATTTTCTGATATCCAATAGATAACATCCTCTAATACTTCTTGAGCTGTTTCATCTGTCGGAACAACCTTTGCTCCATTCCCATCAGATGCTATAACATTTAATGCATATATTCTTTCATTTATATCTGTTGAGTTAACATATTTTTGTAGCTTAAATCTTACTGTTCTAGCTCTAATTGCACCTTCATCTAAAACATTTTTAAGAACATCAAATAATACATTAACCTTTGCTTCTATTGGTAAGTCACTTGTTAGAATTCCTTCTAAGTTAACCCCTTCGTTATATAAATTCAATGTTAATCCTCCTTATTGCTTAGGAACAATAATAACTTTCATCTTTGTAGATACTTCTGGATATAATTTTACTTCTACTTCATATTCTCCAGCAACCTTTATAGTATTTACAACAATTTTCTTTTTATCTATTGATAAGTTAAATTTATTGTTAATTACTTCAGCTATATCTTTATTAGTTATTGCTCCAAATAATCTTCCGTTATCTCCTGCCTTAGCATCTATAGTAACTTCCTTACCTTTTAATTCAGCAGCTAACTTTTGAGCTGCTTCTAATTCAGCAAGCTTCTTTTTTCTTTCATTTTCTTTTTTGGCATTAACAACATGTAATGCATTAGCTGTTGCTTCTTCTGCTAATTTCCTAGGAAATAAATAGTTTCTTGCATATCCATCTGATGCTTCTATAACATCGCCTTTTTTACCCATTTTTTTAACGTCTTGTAATAAAATTACCTTCATATTATACACCTATCCTTTAATCTTTTATTCTTTAAGCTCTAAATGCTTCTTTATTGCCTCTTTTAGCATGTATCTTGCTTCATCCATTGTTTCATTTACTTTTGCACCAGCCATATTCATATGACCACCACCACCAAGCTCTTCTAATATAACTTGAACATTGACTTCGCCTGTGGATCTACCACTTATAGTAATAGCATTATTTATTTCACATAAAACAAAGCATACATCAATTCCTGATATCCCTAATAACTCGTCGGCGGCTCGTGCAACAATTACAGTATTATTTACTTGGCTAGGACAAACAGCTATAGCTAAATTATCATAAACTTCAGCACTTTTAATAGTTTCTGAAATTAATAAATAATCTTCTAAACTATCAGTAAACATCTTTTTAACCTCTATAGTATCTGCACCTAAAGATCTTAAAAAAGCTGCAGCATCAAAGGTTCTTACTCCAGATTTAAATTGGAATCCCTTAGTATCCATAAAAATTCCACCTAAAAGTCCCTCTGCTTCAACCTTCGAAATTCTTGGTTTCTGTAACATATACTGTATTAATTCAGTTACCATCTCTGATGTAGAAGATGCATAAACTTCTATATAGTTTAGCAACGCCCCTTCTATTATGTCAGGGCTTCTTCTATGATGATCTATGATTATCTTTCTATTAATTTTTTCAACTATACTTAAATTATTCACATATCCTTTATTATGAACATCAACTATTATTAATAACGTCTTATCGTTTATTGCTTTTTCAGCTTCAGAACTAGAAATTAGTAAATTATCATATTTACTATCACTCTTAAGCTTATTCATATAATAATCAATAGCATTAATATCATTATCAATTATAACATTACAACTCTTTCCTAATTGTCTTATAGCTGACCATAATCCAACTGATGCTCCAAAAGAATCCATATCAGGATTTTTATGACCTATTATAAGTATATTACTACTTTCAAAAATCAATTCTCTTAAAGCTTGTGCTATTACTCTAGCTCTAACTCTAGTTCTTTTTTCAAGTTCACGGGAATTTCCACCAAAGAAGCTTATCTTTTCATTATTTTTAATAACTACTTGATCCCCGCCTCTACCTAATGCTAATTCTCTAGCCGTCATTGCATTGTTATAATTTTCTTGCGAATTATCTCCACCGCTACCTATTCCAATACTTAAAGTAACTTCTAACTTATTACCCCTATCAATATTTGATATTTCATCTAATATGCTAAACTTACAATTAATTTCATCATTAATATATTTATCTTTTACTGATAAACAATATTTATTATATTCATATTTAATAATCATAGACTTTAATTTTTTACTATATGAATTTATAGTTTTTTCTACCTCTGCGGCTAACATTGGTCTATTTGCTTCATCAGTTACCTCTAATGCCTCTGATAAATTGTCTACTTCTATTAACATTATACTTTCTCTAGTTGAATATAAATCTCTTAAGTTACTTACTTCATTAAAATATACCATATACTTTTGTTTGACATATATCTCATTTTCATTGCTTATGCTAGTTGCATATATGCTATAAAAAGAATCTTTTATCTTTACTCTTTGTTTTAGATCCTTATCGCACTTTAATAATTTTTGCAAATCAAGATTTCTACCTATACTAAGTATATTTTGCTCTTGCAGATCTAATAAATTTAATTCTTCTTTTAATCTCTTATTAGCCCAAAGTATATTACCCTCATTATCAATTAAAGCTAATGGATATAACATATTAGAAATATTATCATTTATATTTGCTTTAATCTTTGTAGTTAAAGTATTAACCTTTTCATCATATAGATCTTTATCAATATCTAAATATGCATTACATGCTACATATATTATTAGAATTACACTTGCTAAATAAAACTCTTTAATATAATAAAGTATTATCACTAAAATAGTAATTGCAATTGATATTAATAATTTACTATACCTTTTGAGCTTTTTTTTCATAAAAGCCTCCTAAATTTTATATTAATAACGTCCCTTGATATGATTTTGAAGCTTCGTTAAGCTCTTACCTTCCTTTTCATATTCATGTTCTTCAGCTATTCCTAATTTTAATTTTTTTCTCATTTCATCATCGACTTCGCTACAGCTATATCCCAATTTTTGTGCTAGTACATATAAAATTAAAATTGCTCCGGCTATACAGTTTAATATAGAATCTTTAGCTACATTAGTGCCTCTTGTTAAAAGTGAAAAAAACTCACCTATAATACATAATAAACTAGCTTTAAGCTCTTCTATAATTTTAATATTAGCCATAATATTTAGCTCTTCTTTTTTCTTCACTAAATTCTCACCTCTATTCAATACCTTGTATCTTTATTTTAATTATTTTTCTTTATTAATGCAACTAAATAGGGGTTCGAATTACAAATTATGTAATTATTTTAAAATATAAAAATAAAAGCCCCTGAAAACCAGGGGCTAGTAAACTTATTACTATTCAGTTGTGAATGGTAATAAAGCTATGTTTCTTGATCTCTTGATAGCATCTGTTAATTGTCTTTGATGCTTAGCGCAAGTACCAGAAATTCTTCTTGGAAGAATCTTACCTCTTTCTGTAACAAACTTTCTTAGCTTGTTGATATCTTTGTAATCTATTGATTCAGCTTTATCTACACAGAAAGCACATACTTTTCTCTTAGATCTTCTCATTTTTCCAGATCTTTTCATTTCTCTCATGATGTTCCCTCCTTATAAAATAATTAGACTTTTTTTTAAAATGGCATATCACCATCATCTACTGGAGTCATGTCTCCAAATCCCATATCAGGACCTTCTGCTGGAGCACCCCATGCGTTATCAGAATTTCTTGAGTATGAATTATTATTACCTTCACTAGCACCAGAACCTATGAACTCGAAACTTTCTACAGCTACATCAGTAGTGTATCTTTTAGTTCCATCTTGAGCATCATAACTACCTGTTCTTATGCTTCCAGTAACAGCAATTTGTCTACCCTTTGTAAGATATTGTGTAATTGTTTCTCCAGTTTTTCCAAATGCTACACAATTTATAAAATCTGTTTCATCTTTTTTAAATTGTCTATTTATAGCAACAGTAAATCTACAAACTGCAGTACCGCTACCTGCTGCATATCTTAATTCTGGATCTTTAGTAAGTCTACCAATAAGTATAACTTTATTCATTTCAATACACCTCTTACGCTTCGTTTTTAACGATTATGTGTCTTATAACACCATCAGTAATTCTGAAAACTCTGTCTAACTCTTTTGGTAATTCAGGATTAGCTTCGAAGTTAATTAAAGTGTAGTAACCTTCGTTAACTTTGTTTATTTCGTAAGCAAGCTTTCTCTTACCCCAGAAATCAACATTTTCAACTTTTCCTCCACCGTTTTCTATAACACCTTGGAATTTTTCGATTCCAGCCTTAACAGCCTCTTCATCTAATGATGGGTGTAATATAAATATAGTTTCGTACTTTCTCATCATTTTCACCTCCTTTGGACTAACGGCTACATTTTACTGTAGCAGGGATTACAATTTTAGATTTTATCACTTTATTCTACTCTTTTCAAGTATTTTTATTTCAATTATTAGATTTAACAACCTTTTTTGCATCTTTTTGGAATTTAAGACGTGGTATCATAACAATTCTGCCACATCCAACACACTTTATTTTAATATCAGCACCTAATCTTATTACCTCAAACTCTTTGCTACCACAAGGATGTTGCTTTTTCATTTCAACAATATCACCTAAATCAAATATTTCAATCATATTTATACCCCCTAAATATTATTTTTTATTTATAATAGCTGTTTTTGGATAGGGAATTTCTATTCCAGCTTCATCTAAGGCTACTTTTATATCTTTTCTTAGTTCCCTTTCCATTTCCCACTGACTTAATGGCTCTGCTCTACCAATAACTCTAATGGTTACTCCTGAAGCATTTAAAGAAAGTACTCCTAACACTTCAATTTCACCTCTTAATTTATCTTGATGTTTTTCCTTAAATAAACCATTAGTCCTCTTAATAACTTCTATAGCTTCATCTATATTTTCTTCATAAGCTATTTCAACATCAACTATAAATCTTATATCTCCTCTTGAATGATTTGTTACTTCTAACACAGAGCCATTTGGTATTAAATGCAGATCACCTGTAAAATCTCTTAAAATAGTTGTTCGTATACCAATACTCTCTACTATTCCGGAAAACTCTCCAATAGTTACATGATCCCCAACCCCATATTGATCTTCAAATAACACAAAAAATCCATTAATAATGTCTTTTACTAGACTTTGTGCTCCAAGACCTATGGCAAATCCTCCAGCACTTGCTAATGCCACGGGTATTTTAGCTAGGATATCATATAACATAGCCCCTATACCTATTATATACACTGTATACTTTAAAATACTTTTTAATACCTCTCCTATAGTCAATGCTTTCTGAGGTTCTAAAGAAAAGCTAGTCTTACTAGCAACTTGCCTATCAACAAACTTCTTTATAAGTTTGTTTCCTATTCTTATTGAAAAATACATTATAAAAGATATAAATATAATAGATATAATTTTTTCAATTATGGCATCTATATCTATTCTCTTACTAAAAAAATCAAATATGCTTTTACTTATAATAGCTAAATCAGTAAATCCATACATAGAGTGATTCACCTCTTGATCTATTTAATTAGTACATAATTAGCTTCTTCTTTTTTGTATATATTCTTAAACTCAACTGTATTGTTATTAATTATTTCATTTACTTTTTCTTCTTCTTCTTCTTCTATCCTAATACAAATACCACAACTTTGGGTAATTAAAGTTGGTGTAGGCATTATTCTAAACTTGTAGTTTAATCCATTTAACTTTTGTTCTGCAGACATTGCATCATGAGTATTTTTAAATACTATAATATAATAATTCATTTTACTATCCCCTTCCTAAAATATATATAATTATATTATATATATTTTTATTTTTTAATAAATATATTTAAATATTCCTACTTTAAAATTACATATTTTTCTAAATGTTTATTGCAATTTTATTTATTTATCTTATTATAATATAAGAAACAATATTTTACGTATATATAGAAGGAGAAAATAATGAAGGTATATTTAGATAACGGAAGTACATCATTTCCAAAGCCAAAAATTGTAGCCGATTCAATATATAACTACTTAACAAATGTGGGAGGTAATCCCGGAAGAGCAAATCATTCTAATGCATTAGAAGCAAATAGAGCATTATATATGGCTAGGGAAGAGATTTGTAATTTTTTTAATTATGATAAACCTGAAAATGTAATATTTACAAATAATATCACATCATCATTAAATATTTTATTAAATGGTGTAATAAAATCAGGTGATCATATAATCACTTCCTCTATGGAACATAACTCAGTTATTAGACCTATATATAACTTAAAGAATATCTTAAATATTGATATAGATATAGTTCAAGCGAATTCACTTGGAATCGTAGATATAAATGATATAAAAAATTTAATTAAACCAAATACCAAATTAATAGTCATGACTCATGCCTCAAATGTTGTAGGCTCTATTCAACCGATAAAACAAATAGGTGACTTATGTAATGAACTTGGTATATTCTTTATATTAGATAGCGCTCAAAGTGCTGGTGTACTGGATATTAACTTTAAAGAGTTATCTTTAAGCGCTTTAGCCTTTACTGGCCATAAAAGTCTGCTAGGCCCTCAAGGAATAGGCGGTTTTATTATTGATGATAAATTAAACGAAGTCTGTCATCCTTTAATTCTGGGAGGCACTGGTAGTTTATCCCACTCATTAACTCAACCTGACTTCTTACCAGATAAATTTGAATCTGGAACCTTAAATATTCCGGGAATAATAGGATTGCATGAAGCAATAAAGTTTATTAAATCTGAAGGCTTAAATACAATTTATGAACATAATAGCTATTTGAGATCTTATTTAATAGCTGGAATTCTTAATATTCCTAACTATACAATAAGCGGTGCCTTAGACAGAAAGTCTGCAACCTCTTGCGTATCAATAACACACTCTAAATTAGATGTTAGTGAACTATCTTATATTTTGGAATCTGACTTTAATATTAGCAATAGAAGTGGTTTACATTGTGCTCCATTAGCTCATAAAACCATAGGTACTTATCCTAATGGAACTGTTAGACTTAGCTTAGGATACTTTAATACATTAGAAGAAATTAAATATACTATAGATTCTTTAAATAAAATAAATTCAATTTACAAGTAAATTTTTCATTTTTGAATAAGTTATATTATTCTTGTCTATACTTTCAATAAGGAGGTTGTGACATGGATAATTGTTTTTGTATAGATTCACTATCCCCTAATTCTTCTCATGAATTAGGGGAATATTTATATATTAAACTTAAAGATATTTTTATAGAAAATAGGCCAATAATATTTTTATGTATTGGTACTGATAGAGCTACTGGTGACTCCTTAGGTCCCCTAATAGGATATAAGCTTAAAAATATTAAAAGAAAAAATATTTACATCTATGGTTCTTTAGAATATCCTGTTCATTCTATTAATCTATCTGAAGTTCTAAATAAAATTAAATCTAATTTTATAAACCCTTTTATTATTGGAATAGATGCCTCTCTTGGTAATGTTCAAAATATAGGAAAAATATTTGTTGAAGATTCTCCCCTTCATCCTGGCTTAGCTTTAGACAAAGCTTTACCTGAAGTTGGTGAAATGAATATAAAAGGTGTGGTTAATATATCTGGTAATTTAGATTTCATGATGTTACAAAATACTAGATTATTTGTTGTTATGTCTTTGGCTGATTGTATTTCAAATGCCATAAGTTATTTTATTAATAAAGCTTTATCAAATAATACCTTAATATCTTATGATTAAAAATTTACTATACTTAATTTTTATTAAATGTAATTAATAATAAAAAGGCGGTTATTTTTTAATAACCACCTTTTTTGTTATCTAATTTTTACTATTAATAGCTTCATTTAAAACATGTAATTCTTCCTCTGATAAGTCATATCTTGATATTCCCTTATCTATTGGTTTAGCATATGTAGTACTATCATGTCTAGAATATATTCCAGTTATAATAACACCATCATTATATGAATCTAATATAGCAATTGAAAAACTTAAATCACTACCAACATCTTCAAAAGCCTTATATCTCATTATAGCAATTTTATTAACACAACCTTTTAACTCTTGTGAAAGATTTCTACATTCATCAATTGCTTCTTGTGATTTATTTAATGCTTTTTCAATATTATCTAGATTATCGCTAAGCGCTTGCTCTAAATTCTTATTGTTAACGCCTCGCATCATCTTTCTGTATTTTTTTTCTAATTTTTTTACAGATGCTAATAATAACATTGTAATTATAAAAAGTAACAATGTTATTACTGCCAATGCTATTATTATTAAGATTGAATATTCATTAATCATATTTATTATGCTGTCCATTTATGCTACTTCCCTTCAAATGTTTCACGTGAAACATTTTATAAATTAATTATCTCTAATATTCTTTGTAAATCCTCTTCAGAGTAGTATTCAATCTCTATTTTACCCTTATTATTTTTATTTGTAATATTTACTTTAGTTCCAAAGTAATTTTCTAATTTATAAGTTATATCCTTATAATATGGATTAGTTTCATTTGATGATTTTGATTTACTTCTTGTAGGACTGGTCTTTAACTTTCTTATTAAAATCTCCAATTCCCTTACAGACAATTTATCATCAATAACACTTTGTGCTAATTCACATTGAACCTTACTATCAGTTATTCCTAATAAAGCTCTACCATGTCCTTCTGATATTACACCTTCAATAATATACTGTTGAACATCTTCACTAAGATTTAATAATCTTAAAGTATTAGTTATTGTAACACGTGACTTTCCTATTCTTTTGCTTAGTTCTTCTTGTGTTAAGTTAAAATCGTTTATTAATTTTTTATATGCTAATGCTTCTTCAATAGAATTTAAATCTTCTCTTTGAATATTTTCAATTAATGATATTTCTAAAATTTGTTTTTCAGTTAAATTCATTATTATTGCAGGTACCTCTTTAAGTCCAATTAATTTAGCCGCTCTCCATCTTCTTTCTCCTGCTACAATAATGTATTCATTATTAACTTTCTTTAATACTAATGGTTGTATTATTCCATTACTTTTAATTGATTCTGCTAATTCCAATATTTTTTCATCATCAAAAGATCTTCTTGGTTGCTCTTCATTACTCTTAATTAAATTGATATCTATTGATATAGAACCTTTATCTCTATCATCATCAGTTTTTTCTAACTTAGTATCTAATGTACTTAAAATAGTATCTTCTGGTATAAGAGCATTTAGACCTTTACCTAATCCAAATTTTTTACTCATATCTTTACATCTCCTACTGCTTACTTAAAAATTCTTTTGCAAAACGTTTATAAGCATCTGCTCCTTTACACTTTTCATCATAAAGCATAATTGGTAAACCAAAACTTGGCGCTTCTGCTAATCTTATATTTCTAGCAATAGTTGTTTTATATACTTTATCATTAAAGAATTTTTTTGCTTCTTCATATACTTCATTACTTAAATTAGTTCTATAATCATACATAGTCATAACTACGCCTTCTATATCTAACGATTTATTTAGTGATTTTTTTACTAATTGTACTGTATTAATTAACTGCCCTACCCCTTCTAATGCATAAAATTCACATTGTATAGGTATTAATACTGAATCAACTGCTGTTAAAGCATTAATTGTTAAGACACCTAATGATGGTGGGCAATCTATAAATACAAAATCATATTGATCTTGTATAGATGAAATTTCCCTTAAAAGAATAGTTTCCCTATCTTTCACACCAATTATCTCAACTTCCGCACCTGCTAATTCCATAGTGGATGGTGCTATGTATAAATTAGTAATTAATTCACTTTTTATAATAACATCCTTTAACGGTACATTTGCTGTAAGTACATCATACATGGAATGCTCTAAATCTCTTTTATCTATCCCGAACCCACTTGTTGTATTTCCCTGAGGATCAATATCAATAGTTAATACTTTATAACCTTCCATTGCCAAATACGCACATAAATTAATATTAGTAGTAGTTTTTCCTACTCCACCCTTTTGATTAAAAATACATATTTTTTTCATATAAAGCCCTATTTTAGGACTTCACCCCCTTCCCATATTTATATTATATATATTTTTTTACAATAATTAAAGGTAGACACACTAAATTCAACGTAAATTTTGTATAAATGTTTCACGTGAAACATAAAAAAAGCACTCTTTAGAGTGCCTTTTTTACTTATTTTTAGGGATAGAAACTGTTATTTCAATACATTCTTCTTTATCTTGAAGCTTGTATTCCGCTGGAATATTAAATTTACTTAATACTTGCTTTATAGTATTAACATATAACTTTCCAGGTAAAACACCTTTTCCTTTTCTCTTTTTCATTTGTTCGCCAGCTAACTTCAATAATTCTGTATTAATTAACTCTTCTGTCTTTTTTACATTTAAAGAATTTGCTATTACCTTTTTTATAACTTTTAATTGTAACTTTTCATTCGGTAAACTCAATAATGCTCTTGCATGTCTTTCTGTTAGATTATTTTCAAGACATAGTATTCTCACTTCTTCACTTAGCTTAAGTAATCTTAATTTATTAGCTATAGTAGATTGTTTTTTACCCATTCTTTTAGCTAATTCCTCTTGAGTAAACTTATGATCATTAATTAAGTTATAATATGCCTCAGCTTCTTCTATGAAATTTAAATCTTCTCGTTGTAAATTTTCTAATAATGCAATTTCTGCTGATTGAGTATCTGTAATTTCAATTATATTGCATGGCACAACTTCAAGTTCTGCCATCCTAGCAGCTCTCCATCTTCTTTCTCCAGCAACTAACTCAAATTTCTCTCCCATTTTTCTTACAGTAATAGGCTGAATTATACCATGTTCTTTTATTGATTGGCTTAATTCGTTTAACGCTTCTTCATTAAAAAACTTTCTTGGCTGATATGCATTAGGAAAAATACTATCAATCTTTACGTTCATTATTTCTTTATTCATACTGTACGACCATCCCTCATAATTTGTTAACCAACAACTTATTCCACATTTTAACAACCTTATTTATTCTATTTATTTCTATATAGTTTACTTTAAATAATTTAACCTTTAATATTACATACTTAATTTATTTATTATAGTAATTATAAATTCATATTATTTCCACTAAAATAATTTTATCTTCTATCTACTACTATTGTAAAGGCTTTTTATTAACAGTTCCTGCTTTTCTAGGATAAGTCTTTGGACAATTTTTTACCTTCTTTACCTCTACTATATTATGTTTTAAATCAGTTTCTTCAATAGATATTTCTATTATTCCCTGTAATTCTCCACCTAATATTTTTATAGCATTACTTCCATTTTCAAGTTCTTCATCAATAGCAGGTCCCTTTAATGCTACAAAATAACCGCCTTTTTTTACATATGGCATACAAAATTCAGATAAAACCGCCATATTTGCTACGGCTCTTGATGTTGCAACATCAAATTTTTCTCTTAACTCTGGTTTTCTAGCTCCATCTTCTGCTCTAGAATGAATTGTTTTTACATTTTTTAAACCAAGTTCTCTAACTACAAGATTTAAAAAGTTAATTCTTTTATTTAACGAATCTAAAAGAGTTACTTCTACATTTGGATTCATAATTGCAATTGGTAGACCTGGGAAACCAGCACCTGTTCCAACGTCTATTACAGTTTTAGCATTCTTTATAGGCTCTGATTTAAAAGCCTTAATACAATCTATAAAATGCTTTTTAACAACTTCTTCATCTTCTGTTATAGCTGTTAAATTTATTTTTTCATTCCATTCTTGAAGAAGTCTCATATATTTAATAAATTGATTATATTGCAATTCTGTAAATTCTAATCCTACATCATTTGAAGCTGTCTTCATTAACTCAAAAAATTTCATTTTTAGTCCTCCTGCTTATTTCTCTTATATTGATGTTCTAAATATATTAATAAAACTGATATATCAGCTGGAGATACTCCAGATATTCTTGATGCCTGACCTATACTTACTGGTCTTATTGCACTTAATTTTTGAATAGCTTCTACTCTTAACCCTTTTACATCGCTATAATCTATATTTTCTGGTAATAACTTTTTCTCAAATTTTTTAAATTGCTTAACTTGATCTAATTGGCTAGCTATATATCCTTCATATTTAGCTATGATATTAACTTGTTCACCAATATCATCTGTATACTCTGGTCTTTCTAGATCTAATGGAGCTAGCATAAAGTAGTCTAACTCTGGTCTTTTAATTAGTTCATACATACTTATTGGTTTCTTAAGTTCTGTAGAGTTAAGTGATACTAAAAATTCATTATTTTCTCTCTTATTAGTTATTTGTAAATTCTTTAATCTTTCAACTTCGTTCTCTATATTAGATTTTCTATTTAAGAATCTATTATATCTTTCATCACTTACTAGACCAACTTTTCTTCCTATTTCAGTTAATCTAAAATCAGCATTATCTTGTCTTAATAATAGTCTATATTCCGCTCTAGATGTCATCATTCTATAAGGTTCATTAGTACCCTTAGTTACTAAATCATCAATTAGAACACCAGCATATGCATCTGAACGAGTTAGTATCATCGGCTCCTCACCTTTAATCTTTAGTGCAGCATTTATACCTGCAACAATTCCTTGTGCAGCAGCTTCTTCATATCCAGAGCTACCATTTAATTGTCCTGCCCCATATAAACCTTCTATTGTTTTAAACTCTAATGTTGGTTTCAATTGAGTTGGATCTATTGAATCATATTCTATAGCATAAGCAGTTCTTAATAATTCTACATTCTCTAATCCCTCTAATGTTCTATACATCTTTACTTGAACATCCTCTGGTAATGATGATGACATTCCCCCAACATACATTTCTAATGTATCTTCACCTTCTGGTTCTACAAATATTTGATGTCTATTTTTATCTGGGAATTTCATTACTTTATCTTCTATAGATGGACAGTATCTTGGTCCAACACCTTCAATACTACCATTATACATAGGGGATCTATCTATATTTTCCTTTATAATATTATGTGTTTCTTCATTAGTATAAGTTAACCAACAAGAAATTTGCTCTCTCTCTATATTGTCATGCATAAATGAAAATGGAACTATTTTTTTATCTCCAGGTTGTTCTATCATTTTTGAAAAATCTACAGATCTCCTATTAATTCTTGCTGGAGTTCCAGTTTTAAATCTTCTCATTTCTATTCCAAGATCCATTAAGTGTTGTGTTAATTCATTAGCTGCAGCTAATCCATTTGGTCCACTATTATAAGTTACATCTCCAATTATTATTCTTGCTCTTAAATATGTACCTGTTGTTAACACTATAGCTTTACATTTAAAGAAAGCACCATTTTTAGTTAATGCTCCAACAACCTTTCCATCTTCAACTTCAATATCAACAACTTCTAATTGTCTAACTTCTAAGTTTTCTTGATTTTCTAGAACACTCTTCATTCTATTTTGATATTTTTTTCTATCAGCTTGTGCTCTTAAAGAATGTACTGCTGGTCCTTTAGATGTATTTAGCATTCTTGATTGAATAAATGTATGGTCAATATTTACCCCCATTTCTCCACCTAATGCGTCAACTTCTCTTACTAAGTGACCTTTTGCTGTACCTCCTATATTAGGATTACAAGGCATTAAACCAATGGCATCAAGATTTAATGTACATACTAATGTCTTTAATCCCATTCTAGCTGAAGCAAGCCCCGCTTCACATCCAGCATGACCTGCACCAACTACAATTACGTCGTATTCTCCTGCATTATATCTCATTTTCTACTCCTACTTTCCTACACAGAAATCTCCAAATATTTTATTTACTAAATCCTCTTCTAATTCATCTCCTGTAATTTCATTTAAAGCTCTTAAGGATGATGTTACAAAAATAGATATTAAATCTAAATATTCATTCATTCTTACTCTATTTAATGCATTTTCTGCATTTTCTAATGCTCTAAATAATGCTTGCTTATGTCTTGAATTAGATATTATTAAACTTTCTGTATCAATTTTTCCACTAAAGAATAACTCCTTTATTGTTTCTTTTAAATCACCTAATCCAAGTTCTTCTTTAGCTGATACCTTAATTATATTTTCAAAACTATTTATCATCTTTTCATCAATTTTAGACTCTAAATCTATTTTATTTAATATAACAATACATTTTTTATCACCAACTGACTCTATAATCTCTCTATCTTCATCATCTAACTCTCTTGATGAATCAAGAACTAATAAAACTAAATCAGCTTCTTGAATTTTTTCTCTAGATCTTTCTACTCCAATTTTTTCAACAACGTCTTCAGTTTCTCTAATACCTGCTGTATCAATTATTTTAACTGGAATACCATCTAAATTTATGTACTCTTCAATTATATCTCTTGTAGTTCCTGCGATATCAGTTACTATTGCTCTTTTTTCTCTTAATAAAGCATTTAATAAAGACGATTTTCCTACGTTTGGCTTTCCAACTATAGCAAGGCTTAACCCTTCTCTAATAAGTTTTCCTTCATCTGCACCCTTTAAAAGAACTTTCATTTCATTTATAGCCTTTTCTAAACTTTCTCCAACTTTTAAAGGAATACTTGGATCTACTTCCTCATCATCTTCTGTAAAATCTACTGCAAATTCAACTAATGCTAATACATTTAGCATATATTCTCTTAATCTATTAATTTCTCTAGATAAATATCCTGTGCTTTGCATTAAAGCAGACTTCATTGCTAAGTCAGTCTTAGCTGTTATTATATCCATAACCGCTTCAGCTTGTGATAAGTCTATTCTACCATTTAAAAATGCTCTTTTAGTAAATTCCCCTGGCTCAGCAAGTCTAGCACCAGCTTTAATTACAGCTTCTAGCACTTTATTTGTAGATACTACACCACCATGACAATTTATTTCTATAGTATCTTCTGCTGTAAAACTTCTTGGCCCTTTCATAAAACTAATTATTACTTCATCAATTAAATCATTAGTTTCTATATCATATATATGACCATATTTCATTGTATAAGGTTTCATATTTTTTATATCATCGTTACTCTTAGGTCTAAATATTTTTGATGCTATATCTAATGCTTTATCTCCAGATATTCTTATAATTGCGATACCGCCTTCACCTAACGCTGTAGCTATCGCACATATTGTATCAAATTCTTTCATTTTATCCTCCGAATTTTAGTGACAAGTGGATAAATTTCTACATTAAAAGTTGTCACTATTATTAATACTTTTATTAATAAGTATATTTAAATTCTATCCTTATTTACTTTTTTTAATTCTTATGCCCTATTTTCGCTATTATTCATTTTACAAAACAATTTTATATAAGTCAAAATTCTAAAAAATAATAAGAGAAAGCCTAATTTAGGCTTTCTCTTATTATTTTTTTAAGCTTATAACAATTCTTCTGAAAGGTTCTTCACCTTCACTATATGTGTTAATATCAGTATATTCTTGTAGTGCTGAATGAATAACTCTTCTTTCATAAGGATTCATAGGTTCTAATTTATATGGTCTTCCAGACTTTTTAACTTTATAAGCAGTTTTTTGAGCTACTTTTATTAAAGTTTCTTCTCTTTTATGTCTATAATTTTCTGCATCTAAAACAACTCTTTTATATGGATTCTCATGATTCTTATTAACTACTAATGAAACTAAATATTGAAGTGAATCTAATGTCTCACCCCTATAACCTATTACTAGACCCATTTTAGCTCCACTTAAGTTAATCTTAATAATATCATTTTCTTCCTTAATATCGATATCTGCCTCTATGTTCATAGAGTTTAAAACATTAACTAAAAATGTTTTTGCATCATCTAAAGAGTCTGGTTTTGTAGTAACCTTAATTTTAGCAGGTTTCGTACCAATTAAATTAAATAATCCCTTACTACCTTCATCAATTATTTCAACATCAACTTTATCTTTTGTTAACTTTAACTCATTTAAAGCATGATTTAAAGCTTCCTCAACTGTTTTACCAGTCATTTCAATTACTTTCATACCCTATTCACCACCTAGAAAATATGATAATTATCTCTTTTTAGTTTTTGGTGTAGATTTTTTAGCTTTTTGAATTTTAGCTTGTGCAGCTTTTTCTTCTTCAATCTTTTTCTTCTTCATAGCAGGTAAGTAATTTAAGAAATATGTTTGAATTAATTGAATTACTCCACCAGTTATCCAATAAATTATTAATATTGGTTGGAATTGAAGTGCCATGAATCCCATCATACCTGACATAACTATGTTCATAGTACTCATATTCATTCCGCCTTCCTGCTGAGGCATTGATTTGCTTAATAATAATGATGGTATATAAGTGCTTAATGCAGCTAATATTGCTAATATTATAGAAACAAAGCTAATTCCACTTGGAAGAGCAAAAATATCTGGAATAAATAAGAATGATGTATCAGCTCCTGGCGTAGCTGTTATAGTTCTAAACACTCCATATAAAGCAAATAATATTGGTAAAGGTAATAATGCTGGTAAACATCCACCAAACATACTAACATTATTTTCTTTCATTAATTTAGAAGTCTCTAATTGTAATTTTTGCGGATCATTTGCATACTTTGCTTGAAGTTTTTTCATTTCTGGTTGAATTTCTTGCATTTTTGCATTTGATTTTGTTGATTTAATATTAAGAGGTAAGATTAATAATCTAATTATTGCAGTAAATAATATGATTGCTAATACATATGAAACCCCTTCTGCATGTTCTGGTACCCCTAATGCTATAATTAAATTATGTAAAGCGTCGAACATCTTCGTCATTACATTTACTATCGCATTCCACATTCTAATAGCCTCCTTATTTCACCGGATCATATCCCCCGTTTTTATTAAAAGGATTACACCTTAAAATCCTTTTTATAGATAAAAATCCTCCCTTTAAAGCCCCATACTTAGTAATAGCTTCAACTGCATACTGAGAACATGTAGGCACAAATATACATCTTCTTGGTCGCATAGGAGAATAATATTTTTGATATAATTTTATAATTGATAAAATCAATTTTTTCATTGCAAATATATTCCTGCCTTTTTAAATAAGTTTATCATAGCAGCCTCTACATCGCTATATTTTTTTTCATTTATCGCACTTCTAGCTACAAAAACAAAATCATATCCAGTTTTAACATCTTTTATATTTAATCTATAGCTTTCATATATAAGTCTTTTGCTTCTACTTCTAACTACGCTATTTCCAACTTTCTTACTTACAGAAATACCTACCTTATTATATTGTAGGTTTTCTTCATTTATATTCTTCTTATTATTAAAAACATATAAAACTAATAGCTTGTTAGCATAAGACTTTCCTCTTCTGTAAACAAGTCTAAATTCCGTATTTTTTCTTAATTTATATATCATAAGTTTTAATAAACTCTCCTTAAAATTCCTGCACTTGCAGAAAAAAGGCCACAAAGTGCGGCCCTTATGCTGTTAATTTTTTTCTACCTTTTTGTCTTCTTCTCTTAAGAACAGTTCTTCCTGAAGCAGTGCTCATTCTTTTTCTGAAACCATGTTCTTTTTTTCTTTGTCTCTTTTTTGGTTGGTATGTCATGAACATTCGAAATACACCCCCTTTGAGTGATTTATTTTATAGTAAAAACTATATTTCTCGAATTAAAGTTACTTTATTATTATATATATTTACCTTTTTACTGTCAATATGAATTAAATCCCGAAAAACTGTTGATAAAGTTATTCACAGTTTAAAATTTGTGGATAACTTATTGATAACTTATATTGATTTATGATATTATTAAGTATAAGTGTGAATAAATATGTGAATAACTTAACTTATCCACAATTGTGGATTAATCTGTGCATAACTTGTTCAATTTTTTTAATGTCTATTTAGTTTTTTTACATATTATCGTCATAAGTAGGGCGTTTATTAGTTGTTAATAATATCTATGTTTATAATATTTAAAACTGTGGATAACTATATAAAGATTATATTATCTACATAAAATGTTAATATGTTATTAATTTTTTCAACTTTGTCAACATAATCATTTTTCTGTTAATAATTCTGTTGATATCTTGTTTATAATTTTTTAAAATTTCTTTTTTTGGAGGATACTTAAATGGAGACTGAGCTTAAAGAATTATGGGAAAAAACCCTGAATATAATAAAAGGCGAGTTAACTGAGGTTAGTTTTAATACTTGGATTAAAAGTTGCGAGCCACTATGCATATCAGCCAACACAATAAAAATCAGTGTCCCTAATTCCTTCACTCAAGATATATTGGAAAAAAGATATAAGGATTTAGTTATAAATTCAATAGAAGCTGCTTGCTCTAAAACTTATAATTTAGAGTTTTTAATTGCTTCTGAAATACAGGAAGCTGAAGAAAAAAAAGAAAAAGAAACTACTAAGGATAGTATAGCTGTTACGGTTAATGATGAAATGTCTAGTACATTAAATCCTAAGTATACTTTTGATTCTTTTGTAATAGGTAATAGTAATAGATTTGCACATGCTGCTTCTCTTGCTGTTGCTGAATCTCCAGCTAAAGCTTATAATCCTCTTTTTATCTATGGAGGCGTAGGATTAGGTAAAACACACTTAATGCATGCGATTGGTCATTATATACTTCAAAATAATCCAAATGCAAAAGTCGTGTATGTTTCGTCAGAAAAATTTACAAACGAATTAATAAATGCTATTAAAGATGATAAGAATGAAGAGTTTAGAACTAAATATAGAAGCGTGGATGTTCTGTTAATAGATGATATTCAATTCATTGCAGGAAAAGAAAGAACTCAAGAAGAATTTTTCCATACTTTTAATACTCTACATGAAGCCAACAAACAAATAATTCTATCATCAGATAGACCACCTAAAGAAATTCCAACTTTAGAAGATAGATTGCGTTCAAGATTTGAATGGGGTCTTATTGCTGATATTCAAGCCCCTGATTTTGAAACAAGAATGGCTATTTTAAAGAAAAAGGCAGATGTAGAAAATCTAAATGTACCTAACGAAGTAATGGTATATATAGCAACAAAGATTAAATCTAATATTAGAGAGCTTGAAGGCGCATTAATTAGAATAGTTGCTTATTCATCATTAACGAATAGAGAAATAACTGTAGATTTAGCTACAGAAGCTTTAAAAGACATAATTTCAAATAAACAAAATAAAAGCATCACTATTGATCTAATTCAAGACGTAGTAGCTGCTTATTTTAATTTAAGAGTTGAAGACCTAAAATCACAGAGAAGAACTAGAAATGTAGCATATCCAAGACAGATAGCTATGTATTTAAGCAGAAAGCTTACAGACATGTCACTACCTAAAATTGGTGAGGAATTTGGAGGCCGTGATCATACAACTGTTATACATGCTTATGAAAAAATATCAGAAACTCTAAATAATGACGAAAGCTTAGAACACACAATAAACGATATAACAAAAAAGCTAACACAAAAATAATCAACAATTGTACATAATAACTAGTGAATACTTTGTGGATAAGTCATTTTTTAGTCTTTCATTGTGAATACTGTGGATAAGACTATCAATTTGTTACCGACTTATCCACAGTATTTTTTACACCAAATTTGTTGAAATATAAGGGCTGAAGGTACTTATCCACAAATCCACAGCCCTTACTACTACTATTATTATATTTATTTATTATATTTATCTTATTATATTTCACAGCTTAATGTTAATAACTGTGTATAACTTAGGAGGTAAGATTATGAACATAATATGCTCAAAACAAAAATTACAAGAGGGCATTTCTATAGTAACTAAAGCAATTACAGGAAAAACAACAATGCCTGTATTAGAAGGTATATATATCGAAGCTAATAAAGAAGGTTTAACTCTTATTGGTTCAGATATGGATGTAAGTATAGAAACAAAAGTTGAAGCTGATGTTATCAAGGAAGGTAGTATTGTTATTGATTCAAAGATTTTCTCTGAAATTATTAGAAAACTACCAAATTCAGATGTGAAAATAGAAATATCAGAAAATGATTTAATACAAATTACATGTGAAAAATCAGTATTTAACTTAGTTTTTATGAATCCTAGTGATTATCCTGCATTACCAAGTATAAACGAGGATCTTAGTGTTGAAGTTCCTCAAAATTTATTAAAAAACATGATAAAAGGTACATCTTTTGCTATAGCTCAAGATGAGGCTAGACCAATTTTACAAGGTATCCTTTTTGAAGTAAAAAATAAAGAACTAAATTTAGTTGCATTAGATGGGTATAGATTAGCAGTTAGAAGTGAATTATTAGATGTAGATGATAACATTGAAGTTGTTATCCCTGGAAAAACTTTAAATGAAGTTTCAAAAATATTAGAAGATAATACTGATATTGTAAAAATTACATTCACAAATAATCATATTTTATTTAATGTTAATAATACAAAAATTATTTCAAGATTATTAGATGGTAAATTTGTTAATTATGTTTCTCTTTTACCACAAGAATATAAGTTATTAGTTAATGTTAAAAAGCAAGAGCTTCAACAAGGAATTGAAAGAGCATCATTAATGGCTAAAGATGGAAATAGTAATTTAATAAGATTAGATGTTCAAGAAGATACTTTAATTATAACTTCTAATTCTCAATTGGGAAAAGTTAGGGAAGAAGTTAATATAAATCTGCAAGGTGATGGGGTTCAAATTGCATTTAATTCAAGGTATTTATTAGATGTTCTTAAAAATATGGAAGAAGAAGATGTAGTTGTAGAGATGACATCAAGTGTTAGTCCATGTGTAATAAGAGCAAAAAATAGCAATAATGCTAAATATCTAGTTTTACCTGTTAGACTAGTTAGATAGGAGGAATCTTGTATAAAACTTGAATAAATATACAAGAAATATGATATGAACCAAATAGAAATAAGTACAGAATTTATAAAATTAGATTCATTTTTAAAATTTTCTGGAGCTGCTTCACTAGGGTCAGAAGCTAAAATGTATATTTTAGATGAACTTGTAAAAGTTAATGGTGAAATTTGCGTGCAAAGAGGGAAAAAATTATATAAAGGTGACATAGTTGAATTTAATGGGGAAAGTTATAAAGTAGTCTAAGAACTATTTTTTTCCAGAGTGCTTATCCTTATTAAATTTAATATGTTATAATTAAAGGTGTTTAAGATGTTTATTAAAAGATTGCAAATGCTGAATTATAGAAATTATAATGTATTGGATATAAGTTTAGGTCCACATGTTAATGTTTTTATGGGTGATAATGCTCAAGGAAAAACTAATATATTAGAGGGCATATACTATTGTGCTTTTGCAAGATCTCATAGAACGTCAAAAGATAGAGAACTTATTAATTGGAACTCTGACAATGCACTATTAAGTGTTACAGTTGGCAGAGAGAGATTAGACAAGAGAATAGATATAAGCATTCTTAAGGACGGAAAAAAAGCAATACAAATAAATAAGATTAAAATAAAAAAGATAGGAGAACTATTTGGAAATTTTAATGTTGTAATGTTTTCTCCGGAAGATTTAAAAATAATTAAAGATTCTCCCGGTGTAAGAAGAAAATTTATTGATATGGAGTTATGCCAATTAAATCCTAAATACTATTATAATCTTGTTCAGTATAATAAAGTTTTGAATGAAAGAAATAGTATATTAAGAAATCGAAATATAAATAAAGATATTTTAGATGTTTATGATATGCAATTGGTTGAATTTGGATATAATATAATAATAGATAGATTAGAATATATTGAAAAATTAAATAAATATTCTGCTAAAATTCATTCTGATATAACTTCTGGAAAAGAAAGAATTGAATTTAAATATATTAGTACCATTAAAGATTTAGAAAACATAAGAGAAAATTTCTATTCACTTCTAGAAAAAAATAGGGTGAGAGATTGTGAACGAGGAATTACTTCCGTAGGGCCGCATAGAGATGATTTTAATGTTTTAATAAATGATATTGATACTAAGAGCTATGGTTCTCAAGGACAACAAAGAACTGCAGTTTTAACTATTAAGTTTTCATCATTAAAAATAATAAAAGAACTTACAGGGGAATATCCAGTATTACTTTTAGATGATGTACTATCAGAATTAGATTTTAGTAGAAAAAGATATGTTTTAAGTACAATTGGAGATATACAAACTATTATTACATGTACTGGAATAGAAGATTTATATGAATATTTAGATGATAAATCTAAAGTTTTTAAAGTTAAGGATGGAGAAATCCTAAACTAAGGGAGGAGAGCATATGTTTTTACATTTAGGAGAAAACGTAGTAGTACCAATAAAGGATGTAATTGGTATTTTTGATTTACAGACATCAATGTATAGTTCAGATACAATATCATTTTTAAGAATGGCTGAAGAAGACGGATTTGTTGAAAAGATTTCGAAGGAAAGTCCTAAATCATTTGTTATAGCAGAAGTTAATAAAATGAGTAAGGTGTATTTATCACCTATTTCATCATCTACTTTAACTAAGAGAACAAATATTGATTATAATCCTTAAGTCCAATATTTAGCCTTCATAGTTAAGACAATAAAAATATAAGGAGGAGTTTATGTTGGAAGAGAATAAGCAAAGTTATGATGAAAGTCAGATTCAGGTTTTAGAAGGTTTAGAAGCTGTTAGAAAAAGACCTGGAATGTACATAGGGAGCACGAGTTCTAGAGGACTTCATCATTTAGTATACGAAATAGTAGATAATAGTATTGATGAAGCTTTAGCTGGATTTTGTAAAAACATAGAAGTTACAATAAATGAGGATAATTCAATTACTGTAGTTGACGATGGTAGAGGTATGCCTGTTGGTATACATCCTAAAATGGGAAAGGCAACAGTAGAAGTAATAATGACTGTATTACATGCTGGTGGTAAATTTGGAGGCGGAGGATACAAAGTATCTGGTGGTCTTCATGGTGTTGGTGCATCAGTTGTTAACGCATTATCTGAATATTGTGAAGTTACGGTAAAAAGAGAAGGCTTTATATGGCAACAAAAATATTCAAGGGGAAATGTTCTTTGTGATTTAACTAAGATTGGTGAATCTGACGAGCATGGAACTAAAGTATTATTTAAGCCTGATCATGAAATATTTGAAGATACTGTATATGATTTTGAAATATTAGCAAGTAGATTAAGAGAATTAGCATTTCTTAATAAGGGAATAGCCATAACTTTAACAGATAATAGGGAAGAAGAACCAAGAGTTGAGAAGTATCACTACGAAGGTGGTATAAAAGAATTCGTTTCTTACTTAAATAGAAATAAAGAAGTGTTACATGAATCTCCTATTTATGTTGAAGGAGAAAAGGATGGTATAATAGCAGAGATTGCACTTCAATATAACGATGGATATAATGAAAATTTATATTCTTTCGCAAATAATATAGACACAATTGAAGGTGGAACTCACTTGGCAGGATTCAAGAGTGCTTTAACTAGAGCAATAAATGATTATGCTAAGAGATTTGGTCACATAAAAGAAAATGATAAAAATCTTTCAGGTGATGATGCAAGAGAAGGTCTTACAGCTGTTATATCAGTTAAGATTTCTGAACCTCAATTTGAGGGTCAAACAAAAACTAAGCTTGGAAATTCAGAGGCAAGAGGAGTTGTAGATTCAATAGTTGCTGAAGGAGTAAGTATATTCTTAGAAGAAAATCCGGCTGTAGGTAAAATTATAATAGATAAAGCATTAATGGCTGCAAGAGCTAGGGATGCTGCAAGAAAGGCAAGAGAACTTACAAGAAAGTCTGCTCTTGAAAGATCTACACTTCCAGGAAAACTTGCTGATTGTTCATCAAAGGACCCAGCGGAATGTGAAATCTATATAGTCGAAGGGGATTCAGCAGGTGGATCAGCAAAGCAAGGAAGAAATAGAAAATTCCAAGCTATATTACCTTTAAGAGGTAAAATTCTTAACGTTGAAAAACAAAGATTAGATAGAATTCTTAATGCTGATTCTATAAGATCAATGGTTACAGCTTTTGGAGCTGGAATAGGTAAAGATTTTGATGTAGAAAAATTAAGATACAATAGAATAATAATAATGACCGATGCTGATGTTGATGGTGCTCACATAAGAACTTTATTATTAACGTTCTTCTATAGATATATGAGACCATTAATTGATGAGGGGCACGTATATATAGCGCAACCACCATTATTTAAAGTTAGCAAGGGTAAGAAAGAAGCATATGCATATACAGACGAAGAACTTGATAAAGTATTAGAAGAGTTTGGTGGAAAAGATAGTTCAACAAATATTCAAAGATACAAAGGTCTTGGTGAAATGAATGCAAATCAGTTATGGGAAACAACTATGGACCCAGAACATAGAATTCTAAAAAAAGCCACTGTAAGTGATGCAATTGCTGCAGATGAAATATTTACTATCTTAATGGGTGATAAAGTTGAACCGAGAAGAGAATTCATTCAAAAGAATGCTAGTAAAATAAGCAATTTAGATATTTAGTACTAAAGATATTTAGTATTAGTTGAGGTGAGTACATGAACTTAAATGAGGGAAAATTTATACATGTAGATATAAATAAAGAAATGAAACAATGCTATATCGATTATGCCATGAGCGTAATCGTTGGGCGTGCTCTTCCAGATGTAAGAGATGGTCTTAAACCAGTTCATAGAAGAATTCTTTATGCAATGCAAGAATTAGGTTTAGAACCAAACAAGGGATATAGAAAATGTGCCAGAATAGTTGGGGAAGTTTTAGGTAAATATCACCCACATGGAGATACATCTGTTTATGATGCACTAGTAAGAATGGCTCAAGACTTTTCAATGAGATATATGCTTGTTGATGGTCATGGAAACTTTGGTTCTGTTGATGGTGATAGTGCTGCGGCAATGAGATATACAGAAGCAAAGATGAATAAAATATCAGTAGAAATGCTTAGAGATATAAATAAGAATACTGTAGATTTTATGCCAAACTTTGATGGTGAGGAGCAAGAACCAGTTGTATTACCTTCAAGATATCCAAACCTTTTAGTTAATGGATCATCTGGTATAGCAGTTGGAATGGCTACTAATATTCCTCCTCATAACTTAGGTGAAGTTATAGATGGAACTATAATGTTAATAGATAATCCAGAAACTACTGCATTAGAGCTTATGACATGCATTAAAGGGCCAGATTTCCCGACTGGTGGAATAATAATGGGTAAATCAGGTATAAGAGCTGCATATGAAACTGGTAAAGGTAAAGTTGTAGTTAGAGCTAAGACTGAAATAGAAGAAGAGAATGGAAGACATAGAATAGTAGTTACTGAAATACCATATCAAGTTAACAAGGCTAAGCTTATTGAAAATATAGCTGACTTAGTTAAGGATAAGAAGATTGTTGGAATATCTGATTTAAGAGATGAATCTGACAGAGAAGGTATGAGAATAGTAGTAGAGCTTAAGAAAGATGCAAATCCTAATGTTGTACTAAATTTATTATTTAAGCATACAAAGATGCAAGATACTTTTGGAGTAATAATGTTAGCTTTAGTTAATAATCAACCACAAGTATTAAACTTAAAACAAATATTAAGTAACTATATTAATTTCCAAAAGGAAGTTGTAACTAGAAGAACTATATTTGAACTTGAAAAGGCACAAGCAAGAGCTCATATTCTTGAAGGTTTAAGAATAGCATTAGATAATATTGATGAAGTTATAAGTATTATTAGAAGTTCAAAAACTGGAGAAATAGCTAAAAATACTTTAATTAAGAGATTTGGATTATCAGAAAAGCAAGCGGTTGCTATTCTAGAAATGAGACTAAGAAGATTAACAGGCTTAGAGAGAGATAAGATTGAAGAAGAATATGCAGAGCTAATGAAACTTATTGATTATTTAAATTCAATTCTTGCAAGTGAGGAATTACTATTAGGTGTAATTAAAGAGGAATTACTTGAAATAAAATCTAGATATAATGATGAAAGAAGAACCCAAATAGAGAAAGTTGTAAATGATATTGATATTGAGGACTTAATTCAAGAAGAAGAAACAGTTATAACTTTAACTCACACAGGATATATCAAGAGAATATCAGCTGATACATATTCTGCTCAAAGAAGAGGGGGAAGAGGAATACAAGCAATGTCTACAAAAGAAGATGACTTTGTAGAACATGTTTTAGTAACTTCTACTCATTCAGATGTATTATTCTTTACTAATAGAGGTAGAGTATATAAGAAGAGAGCATATGAAATACCAGATGCAGGAAGAACGGCTAAGGGTACAAATATAATAAATCTTATTCAAATAGAACAAGATGAAAGAATAGAAACTGTATTAACTGTTAGAGATAATATTGTAGATGGATATCTATTCATGGCAACTAAAAAAGGTTTAGTTAAGAAAACTCCATTATCAGAATTTAAAAATTTAAGAAAGAACGGACTTATTGCTATTAATTTAAGAGAAGGTGATGAACTTCTTAAAGTTAAGGTAACAAGAGGAGATGCTGATATAATAATAGTTTCTCAAGATGGTAATGCAATTAAATTTAATGAACAAGATGTAAGACCTATGGGAAGAACTGCATCAGGAGTTAAATCTATGAATTTAAGAGATGAAGATGTAGCTGTTTGTATGGATATAGCATCAGATAATGAAGATTTATTAGTTATAAGTGAAAATGGATTTGGTAAGAGAACACCATTAACTCAATATAAGAAACAAAATAGAGGTGGAGTAGGTCTTATTACTTATAAGATAAGTGAAAAGACTGGTAAGGTTGTAGGAGCTACTGTTTGTAGCCCAGAAAATGAGTTAATGCTTATAAATACTAGCGGCATAGCTATAAGAATAAATGTTTCTGATATTTCAGTAACTAGTAGATCTGCAATGGGAGTTAGATTAATGAGAACTTCAGAAGATGAAAAGGTAGTAGCTATTGCTAAGATAACTGGTACTAGCGATAACGAAAATGAAGAGCAATTAACATTAGAAGCTTGTGCAGATAATGCAATTGATTCAGATGATAAAGATACTAGCTTAGATAGATTAGTTCAAGAAGCCAAAAAAGAAGATATAGAAGAATAGAATAAGACTATTATTTAAAATAGAAATATTATGTGGCAAATTATAAATACTGTGAGTAGTATTTAATGATTTGCCACTTTTTATATGAAATTTAACTTAAAAATATCATATAAGAGCTAAAATAGTAATACTCTTATCCTAGTGTATCAATATTAGAAAATTGGAGAAAATGATAGAAAAAGAATGAATAATAAGAATAAATTAGTATAAAGGAAAAATTGGTGAAAAATAAATAGTATCTTCGTGATAAGATAAAACACGTCGCTGATGACTGACAAAAAAACAAAAGAAAAAAATGTTGACTTGTTAGTAATTAAGTGATAAGATAAATTACGTTGCTTGAGCGAAACGTTAAAAACTTTTAAAAAAGTTGTTGACAGTAGCGAAAAGTAATGATAAGATAAAGAAGTCGCTTCGGTGCGACAGAGTAAATGGTCTTTGAAAATTGAACAGAATATAGT
>OOCW01000510.1_pt1 | contig 37979 bp, 41 predicted proteins | sample 1671201 | NCBI WGS metagenome assembly OOCW01 (sample SAMN06348132, study PRJEB24527) | human gut metagenome | biome: human gut; feature: ankylosing spondylitis patient; material: feces | host: Homo sapiens | place: China | collected 2015-10
ATGATAAAACTCGTCACCAAATCTTTTTAGGTGTTCATATTGAAAGTGAATCTGCAATCCATCTCTATAAACAAGTAGGATTCGAATTTAATGGACAAATTTTTGGTCAAGAACATGTGATGGTACTAAATTACTAATTATCTTCATTTCTAATCTTATTTAACAATCTGTCTCTTCATTAAATTCATCTTCCTATCCTACTATAAAGTACTATTTGACTAACTTAGCATTTAAAACATCATCTCATCACGGCTGAATGAATTAATAAACTTCAATAAAATAGGGAAACAGTGATGAAGTTGTTTCCTTATTTTGTTATTTACATTGTATTTTCCTTTTTTTTCATCTAAAATGATTACTGAATGATTTATTTTGGGGAATTTTTTAAAATGATGAAAATGGAGGAGTTTTATGCAGCGTAATATTTCAAAGAAGCCAATTATTATTTTAGGTAGTTTATTGACTCTATTAATAGTGGTTACCATCATTTATGGTATTTCATCAGCTAAAAATAAAGAACTAAAACTCGAACAATTAATCGACACATCTTATGAAGTCTTAGATGTTCGTCGTCATAAAAAAGAAAAAACCTATGAGGTTGATATTCAAGCTGAGCTCTCGTATGCTGATAATATTTTATTAGCCAATAAATTATTAAAAGAACTTGAACAATATGATCAAACAAATGCCGTGAAGTTAAACATGAACGTTTATCAACAAAAACCAACAAAAACGACAAAAGATTCAGTTGATTTCACCGATCAAGCATATCGCTATACTATTGAAACAAATGGTTCTTACATTTATCAATACGAGCCACTCCATACAGCGAATTTAACTAACGATTTATTATTCTCAACTGAATGGGAGATTAAAGATTCACAGCTATCTAAAAATGAACTCACTTTCAGTGCCATCTTACCGAAAACATTATCACCAGAAGAAGTGACATCACTATTAAATGAGTTAGCCGATGAAATGATTCGTTACAATTTTAAAAATACCGAAAAAGCTTCGGCCACGATTCAATCAGAAATTAGTGATACAGAAACTTATTACTATTTATCTGAGCAGCCAAATTATTTAATTTATAAAACACGTTTAATCGGTTAAGGGGGAACTCAGTTATGAAATATCCAATCATTTTTTTATTTTCGCTTTTACCAGCTTTCTTAACAAGTAACCAAGAAACACTAAAGCCAATTAATATTCCTGTTGATATTCATGAGGATTTTGCATCATTAGATGACATCATGGCTACTTTAGAAGGAAGTGTGACTTTAGATGAAGAAACAGATACTTATACATACAGAATTCAAGGTCAAGAAATTAAACTAAATCTTAACTACGGATATAGCGAGGTGAATGGCGAAAATGAGGCTTTATTCATAGAAATTGACAAAGAAACAAATTTAATGACGATTAAATGGGTAACACCTCAGCTCATTGATGATGAAATTTATGTTCCTATTCAATATATCGAGCGAGTATTGGATGCAACTTATACAGACCATGCCTTTACCGTTCAAGTCAAAGAAACCGTTGTTGAAGAAGAGGAATCTGACGAAGAAGAACTTATCCGAGAAGTCACTCCTGAAGATGAGCAAGAAATACCGAAGCCATCCAATACATCAAAACCAAATCAAATCGAGCAAAAGCCAACTCAAACTCCTAATAATCCGAACGATGTGGAACAAAAGCCAACTCAAACTCCTAATAATCCGAACGATGTAGAACAAAAGCCAACTCAAACTCCTAACAATCCGAACGATGTGGAACAAAAACCAACTCAAACTCCTAACAATCCGAACGATGTGGAACAAAAACCAACTCCTCCTGTACAAACAGAAGATGAGCAACCGAGTGATGAACCTACTCAACCTGAATCAAAACCTGAAGATAAACCAGTTCCTCCTGTAGAGGATGATAAAGGCGATTCTGAAGATCCACAACCTCCGGTTGACGAAGCAGAAAACTTACCTCCGCTCCCTGCGATAAACCAACCAGATAATTCTAAAGAAGAGGACGAAGCAGACTGGGAACACTCAAATGATGATTTATCATTATCAAATTCAGACCCCCAATCAGACGATACTCGTGATTAACTAAATTATAAAAAGGCAAAATGGAAATTCCGTTTTGCCTTTTTATGTTGTTATAATAGTCAGAATAATTACGACAAAGCTAATGACGAGGTAACCAATCATCCCTCCATTACCAAAAATGGTTTGAACTAATCGATGGCGATGAATATAATAGGTTCCTGAATTAAGATTCATTTTTTTCATCAGTTTAATTAACCCAACAATTCCTACAACAAGAATCGTAAAAACGACTCCTATGGCTAACGCAATTCGTATCACTTCTGTACCATCACCTAATATAGCTGGCATAATAACAGCGCTCATCCCATTAATAAAGATATGTAAAATGATAGCATACTGAACTCGATTAGTTTTTAATGTGACATAGGCAAAAATAGCTCCTAAAGCTGTGGCATAAAAAACTTGAGATAAATTTCCGTGATACACTCCAAAGGTAACTGCTGAAACTAAAATAGCCACTTTATCACCATATAATTTGATTTTATCGATTAGAATTTTCCTAAATAGGATTTCTTCAATAATAGGGGATAAAATGACACCACAAATAAATAATCCGATTGAAGACGTCCCAACAACGAGATTTTCTCCAACATTTGTAATGAAATTTCCTTTTAAAGATTCAATGGCTGCCATTAATAATAGGGTGAATAAATTAAAGACATATGCCAATGTGTAAGCTATACATCCATATTCAATGAGATCAAAAAGTTTTAGTTTCTGTACACCGTCCATTGAAATAGTCGGTAAATCTTTAACCATCCAACAAAATAAAGGAAATCCAATTAAGTAAAAGCTAATCACTATTAATATCCAAGTGAGCCATTGTGATTGCAATAAAGGAGAGTCCATGGTTTTTAAAATCGCGATTATAGCCAGTTGAATCCCATTTACTACTAGAAAACTAATCGCCAATGAAAATCCGATTCGACTAAATACTTCTTTAGGTTGTAATTCCAATTTCAAATTCATCTCCCTTCCCTCCAAAATAAAAACTAGAGAGATTCTCTAGTTTTCGTTTAATAGTCCTTATAATCTTTGAATTTTTCTTTTTCAGTTTTTCGTTCTCGTTGTCGTTCTGTAACCTTTGCGATGAGTAAGCCAATTACAACTAGAATTCCACTCAGATAAAAAAGTAATATCCCACCAATAATCATGTTTACCCATATCGCTGTCATCTTATTTCACCACCACAGCTGTTCCATAGGCCACCATCTCTGCTGCTCCAGCCATCACAGCAGATGACATTAATCGAACCCCTACAATCGCATTTGCTCCAATACTTTGTGCCTCATCTGCCATTCGTCCAAATGCAATTTGACGAGCTTCGATGAGCATCTCATTATAGCCGTTGAGTTCTCCACCAACAATTGTTTTAAGTGAAGCACTGATGTCCTTTCCAATATGCTTAGAACGTACCGTACTTCCTTTGACTAGTCCCTTAACTTCAACAATCTCTTTCCCTGGAATTGAATCTGTTGTCACAATCAACATTTTGATTCCTCCCTCCGCTATCTGTTAAAGTATATGACGAATTTATTCTACTTATGTCTAATAAAAATCCATCCCTTCTAGAATTCAAAATGGATAGTTATTCTCAATCAAGCTTCCTTTGATTTTAACAGAACCTGTGGATAACTAAATCACGAAATCCATGACCTTATTAAGTCATTGCTCCTGATTAGATAAAAAAACTTCTATTATATTTTTTATATCCAACCCTAAAAAGCAATCAACTTGTTTGAAACCATGACTTCAGATAAAATGGAAACATAAAGAAAAAAGGAGGAAGTATAATGGATTTAAATCAAAAAATTTGCTACTGCTTCAATGTAACAGTTGGAGATATTAAAAAAGAAATTGAATCAGGTTCAACAACATTACAAGAAATTCAATCAGAAACAAAAGCAGGAACGGCTTGTAAAGGATGCGTTAAACGTCTACAAGAAACAATTGATGCTTTATTAGCAGAAAAAGCTTAATCGTATAAGATTAGAGGAGGTCTAAATTTAGACCTCCTCTTTCTCATATTAAAAAATGTTAAATAGCCTAGATAATTACTCACTTTAACTAGCTCAGGGAATACAAACTATTCAAGCATATCACCTATAAGTAATAAACTTCATATCTTTATTTCCTATTATCCTCCAATTAAGAAATCGAAGATATTTTCTAAATCACTTGTTGTTCCTTTATACATTTCTGTATACTTACATTTCGTACAAGTAATAGTCGTAAATCTGCGATTTTGTACATCAAACAATTTAGAAATTCCACTACCTGTGGCACAAAATTCATCTACTTCATAACTGTTATTTTCACATTTGGGACAAACATACTTTTCAATCTTCATAACCTCACCTCATTTAGTAAAAAATAATCTACTCATTATCAATATTAGTTATACATTATATGAAAAAAAAAGAACTTGAATATGATGATTATTTCTTTTAGATACACAGAACAATTTATATTAATCTAGATAAAAACTTTTATAAAAGAATAGTTTTCTTTCATAGACGTATCTATAAAGTCTAACTTCAGATTATCATATTTTCATTCACTAAGATGTCAATTTATGTCTAATATTGCATTTTTCAGGGATGAGAAGTCCATAATTCGGATAAAACTTGAAAAGATAGGAGTGAGAGGAGTATAATAAATAAATGTATAGTTAGTATTCTGACAATCGTCATTTAATAAAAATTACAATTAGGAGTGATACCCAATGGGTCGTAAGTGGAATAACATTAAATACGGTAAAGCTGCAAAAGATGCCGCTCGTTCAAAAGTTTTAGCTCGTTTCGGAAAAGAAATTTACATGGCAGCTAAAAATGGTGATCCAGATCCAGCCTTAAACCGTAACTTAGCTTCTGTTATTGACCGTGCTAAAGTTGCAGGGGTTAACCGTGAAATCATTGACCGCGCAATCAATAAAGCAAAAGGTGGTTCAGATGAGAACTACGATTTCATCCGTTATGAAGGATATGGACCAAATGGTTCTGCCGTTATCGTTGATACATTAACAGACAACGTAAACCGTACAGTTGCTGAAGTTCGTTCAGCTTTCAATAAAAATGGTGGAAAAATCGGTGTAAGTGGTGCCGTAGCCTTCATGTTCGAAGCAACTGCATTATTCGGATTCAATGGAAACTCTGCTGATGAAATTTTAGAAGGATTAATGGAAGCAGACGTAGACGTTCGTGACGTTGAAGAAGAAGATGGAGAAATCACAGTATACGCTGATCAAGATCAATTCCATGCCGTACAAACAGCATTAAATGAAATGGGAATCACTGAATTCGAAGTTGCTGAATTAACAATGTTACCAACATCAACAGTAGAATTAGAAGGTGACGCATTAGCTAAATTCTTAAAATTATTAGACGTTTTAGAAGACTTAGACGATGTACAACAAGTACACCACAACGTAGAATTACCAGAAGAAGAAGAATAAAAGGTTGCCCTAAAGGATAACAATATCTAAATTCTAACGAATTAGATATTCTAAAAAGTTGCAGGTAACTCGAAGCTAGATTGGGGCACTTTTTCCTACTCTAGTCTTCTCTGTACCACGTACGTAGTACGTGGTATTTTTATTTTAAAATTAAGAGGATAGAAAAATCTCCTCATATCTCATCAGATGAAGGATGATAATAACAATAAAGTACGTATTTACGCTATTTATTATTTTCTCTACTGAAAGGAAGTTTACCAAATGGAAATTAAAACGAAACATAAGAAGTTCAAAAGCTTTACAGACTTATATAGCTTTATGGTTGATGGGCATTTAGAAGAAATCAGTGTCACTATGAAATACCCAGATGGAACTAAAAGTAATGGAATTATGCCAATTGATATGGTTTTATCATTCAAATGTATTGAAGATATCAAGTCATTAGATAAAGAATTAAAAGAGTTAGCGACTAAGCATAATGAAGATATTAATAAGGTTAGAGAAATTGCTGAAACTTATAATGAAATGAATCATTTTGATGATGAAGAAGGCGAGCTTCAATCTCAACTAGAAAATATCGAATCAAGCAATGAATTAAAACAAATCATTCAACAATTAGTGAATGAACGTCTACAAGCTTAATCACTTATTTTAAATAATGTTCTAAAACAGCTTCTAATTAGAAGCTGTTTTTTTAATTTCTATTATAAACAGATAAGTATTCTACCTCTCAAGTAGAAAATAAAAAAGACTGATATGTTTTACCTATCAAGGCAGCGGGATAGTGGGGCATTCTATGGGAGGAGCCATTGCGACGTACTATGTTTTAAAATATAATGCTCATAGTGTTTCAAAACTTGTTCTTTTAGGCGCTGCTATTCTAGCTTGGATTAAAACTACCGAGTAGAATTATGACTATACGAAGAATTCATTGCTCAACGCTTGAACAACCGACCTAAATTTATTCAATTAGTTCGTAATCTTTTCTTCTATCAATACACAACCTGTGAAACAGTTGTCTGATTCACTAATTTATGTCTGAAAGCAGCGGGATGGTCTACTGCTAAATCTTTAATGGCTTTACGCGATGAACAATTATTTAATGACCTATCCAATATCAAAATTCAAAACTCATCTCGCTCACTGAAAGTGGACACGCTGCATTTTTTGAAGAAAAAGATAAAGTTTCTAAAGCCATTGTCAAATTTGCAACCTCATAAAAAAAGGGACATCCCTTCTTTTTTAATCTTTAGTATTCTTTATCAGCAGATAGTTGACCGATAGGACTAATCCTCCTATAATACTGATATATTGAAAAATAAGGAATTTATCAGGGGGAAATTTTATGACTACAAATGTCATCGAAATTAGACAATTAACGAAAGATTATGGTAATAATCGCGGAATTTTTGATGTCTCATTATCAGTTAAGAAAGGCGAAGTGTTTGGATTTTTAGGCCCTAATGGAGCAGGTAAATCTACAACGATTCGACATTTAATGGGGTTTATTCAAGCCGATCAAGGAAGTTGCCAAATCAATGGACTTGATTGTTTAAGAGATCATGCCCGTATTCAACAAGCACTTGGCTATCTTCCAGGTGAAATAGCCTTCATGGATGATATGACAGGCCTTGAATTTATTAAATTTATGGCAAAAATGAAAGGAATGACTGATTTAACCAAAGCGTATGAATTAATGGAGCGCTTCGAGCTCAATCCACAGGGGAAAATAAAAAAAATGTCTAAAGGAATGAAGCAAAAAATCGGGATTATTTGTGCCTTTATGCATGACCCTGAACTGTTAATTTTAGATGAGCCAAGCAGCGGGTTAGATCCACTGATGCAAAATCGTTTTATTGAATTAGTTTTAGAAGAAAAGCAACGTGGAAAAACGATTTTTATGTCCTCTCATATTTTTGAAGAAATTGAACGCACCTGTGACCGAACAGCGATGATTAAAGATGGACGTCTCATTTCAATTGAAGAACTTCAAACGTTAAAGGCTTCTAAACATAAAACTTATCAAATCACATTTGCCACACAAGAACTAGTGGAACAATTTATGGATGAGGGCTTTGAATGTAAACAAGTAGAATCAAACGTCATCAAAGTTGTACCCCGAAATAATCTAAACTATTTATTAGCTACCTTAAGTCGCTATGATATTATCGATTTAGATATAACCAAACCAACACTTGAAGAATTATTCTTACATTTTTACGGAGGGGATGAGTCATGAATTTAGCGTTATTTAAGCGTGAAATCAAATCAAACTATAAAGTGTTTATTATTATTTTTGCTGTCCTTTTAATGTATACCAGTGTAGTTACTAGTTTATTTGACCCTAATCTTGGGTCGATTCTAGAACAATTTTCTCAAACAATGCCTGAACTGATGAGTGCTTTTGGGATGACGAGTCCCGGTTCAACGCTTATTGAATTTTTATCATCTTATTTATACGGCTTTATTTATCTCGTCTTCCCACTCATTTTTGAAATCATTGTTGCGAATAAGTTGGTTGCCCGCTACGTCGATCGCGGATCAATGGCCTACTTATTATCCACACCCGTGAGTCGAAAAACCATTATTATGACACAAATTTCGGTTCTGTGGATAACTTTAGCTGCTTTAATTTGCTTGATGACGCTTGCTCAAATCATTGTTTCTCACTTGATGTTCCCAGGTGATTTAGATGTTTCTCGTCTGATTTACATGAATATTGGATTATATTGTCTTCATTTAGCGATAAGTGGTATCTGTTTCTTTGGTTCTTGTATTAGTAATGAAATGAAAAACTCTTATCTAATCGGGGCTGGAATCCCAATTCTTTTTATTCTCATTCAAATGCTCTCAAACATTAGTGATAAACTCGACTCACTTAAATATGTCACTTTATTAACCTTATTCCCAGCCCAAGAGATTGCTAGCCATGAAACGAATGGTCTTTTCCAAGCTGGGATTCTACTGCTAATCGCTACTCTCCTTTATTCACTTGGTGCCTATCTCTTTACTAAGCGCGATTTACCTCTTTAAAATTTAAAAGGTCTCACCAATCGGTGAGACCTTTTTTCATCAATCATTTTCATCCTCTCGTTGACGTTCAATAAATCCATACATTCCATCATTTAATTCAATGGTTAGCTGACCATCATTCGAAACAAAATAATATCCATAAGGCTTACAATCTTCTGAGTATTTAATCGTTCCTAAGACATTCGTTGTATCTTGTTGACTAATGGTAAAAACATCTCCATCATTTAATGTCGTTAAAACTTCTCCTAAATCAGCATAACAATTAAATTTCTTCGTTTTTTCATCAAAAATAATTTGCACATACATATTATGTGTTGCCATCATATCAACCCTTCCTAGTATTACAATTACTCTTAGTTTGGATAGATTCTTCTTTTTAATGTGTCATTTTTCTTTCAAATATCGACTTTTTTAATCATATGGGATTGATTTTAACACCTGATGCTAAGTTTCTCATTCCATGTGACACAAATTTAAAGTAAGAATTCAACTAATCAAAGCCTTTAGCTTGCTTATAGCATACTAAAGTGCTTATAATAAGCTCAAAAGCAATAGGGGGGATGTCTCATGAATCAGTTTAATTTTTATAATCCAACAAAAATTATTTTTGGCCGTGATCGATTTAATGAGTTAGATCATTTAGTGCCAAAGGATGCTAAAGTCCTTGTCTTATATGGCGGTGGAAGTGTTAAAAAATTTGGAACACTTGATCGTGTTTTAGCAGCTTTACCTAATCGTGAGATTTTAGAATTCGGTGGAATTGAAGCTAACCCTCGTTACGAAACATTAATGAAGGCTGTTGATGTGGTACGTGCAGAAAAGATTGATTTCTTATTAGCTGTCGGTGGTGGATCAGTTATCGATGGAACAAAATTCATCGCCTTAGCAAGTTACTATGAGGGAGATGGACTTGATTTATTACGTGATCGAAGCATCACAGCTAACTTAAAACAAGCTTTACCATTAGCTGCAGTCTTAACATTAGCTGCAACAGGTTCTGAGATGAATCGCGGAGGCGTTGTTAGTTCACCGATTGGGAAATTAGGATTTGGAAATGACTTAGTCTTCCCTAAATTCTCATTAGTGGACCCAAGCTTAACATTTACTTTACCAGAAACACAAGTGGCAAATGGAGTTGTCGATACATTTGTTCATGTGATGGAACAATACATGACATATCCAGCGGAAGGACGTTTCCAAGACCGTACGTCTGAGGGAATTTTAAAAACTTTAATTGAAATCGGACGTGCTACAATCGATAACCCAACAGATTATGATTTACGCGCTAATCTTGTTTGGTGTGCAACGATGGGATTAAACGGTTTAATTGGAGCCGGCGTTCCTCAGGACTGGGCAACTCATCGAATTGGTCATGAATTAACAGCCCTTTTTGGAATCGATCACGCCAAAACATTAGCAATCATTATGCCATCTTTATGGAATATCATGCGTGACACAAAACGCGAGAAACTTTTGCAATATGGTGAACGTGTCCTAAATATTACGACTGGTAGCGAAGAGGACCGTATTGACCAAATCATTGAAACAACTCGTCAATTCTTCGAAAGCTTAGGAATCAAAACAAGATTGAGTGACTATGGAATTGGCGCGGATCAAATCGACTCAATTCTCGCAGCACTTGAATCCCACCACATGACGGCATTAGGAGAAAGAGGAGAAATTACACTAGAAATTAGTCGCAAAATCTTAGAAGGCGCTCTTTAATGATTAAAGTAGTATAAAAAAATCAAAACTATCAAATACTATAAGATGAGTCCAGGTGGGACTCTCCTCAAATTAGCTTCACTATAAAGAAAAAATCCCTATGACCTTCGGGCATAGGGATTTTTTCATTTTATTTCAAACGCTTTACTTTCAAATTCATGTTTAGTAAAGAATAATCTAACAATAATCTCATAAGCCATACAGCCAATAACACCGCCGAGCAACGCCCAACTTAATTGTTTTAAAATGGGAATCATCTTTCTTCTCAGAATAAAATAAACAGGTAAATAAAAAATTGCTGAAACAATCATTAACAATGAGCCTGTTACTAAATAATCAAAAATCTCCATTAGCCTATCCTCCTTCTTACACTTTACTGCTAGTTTAGCAATAAGTTTTTATGAGAAGAAGGATATTGACTCAATCGGAATTCCTCACCAAAATACTGAAATTGTCACTCTTTAAATACAATCTTCATCTTTTTTCAATCATTAAAATTGAACAGCAATCTCTTGTGCTTGTTGAATGGCTTGACTTAATATTTCTTCTAATCCTTCAGGATTTGAATCAGTATTATCTACTGCTAATGTTTGAATGTCTTCAATGCCAAAGAAACCTAAAATTGTTCTTAAATAACGATCGCCCATCTCATATGGCATGTCTTTATATTCACCACCACGAGTCACAATATGAATGGCTTTTTTATTTTGACATAATCCCACTGGACCTTCTGCAGTATACTTAAACGTAATTCCAGTCACACTTATATAATCAATATAAGCTTTTAAAATAGCAGGAATACTTAAATTCCACATTGGTGCTGCAAAAATATATTTATCTGCCTCAACAAATTGATAAGCATATTTTAAGTGTGGATGTTTTTTACTTTCTTCTGTTTTTGGGCCAAACAAAACACCTAAATCTTCTGGTCTTAAAAAATCAATGCCTTCTTTATATAAGTCTAAAACGACTACTTCGTCATTTGGATGTTGTTTTTTATAGCTTTCTACAAATTCATCAGAAATCCTAAAAGTACGTGATTGTCCTTCTGGTTTAATATTCGCTTTAATATATAATACTTTACTCATCGTATCGCTCCTTTACTACTAACTAGTGATATTTACGAAAAATAATAGTCTAAACTTATACTTCCTGTTTAGATTATGTAAATCTCATATTCTTTATACTGACAAGGTCCCCTGTCTAAAATTGTCTTTAGAACTTCTTTTTCTTTATCGATTAAGACATTAAAAATTTCAGTAATATTTGAAAAATAACTTCCACTAATTAAGTTTTTATTACATATTAATGATTTTAATCAATTCACCTTCCAAAATAAAAAGCACCTCCTTTAGAGATGCTCTTATATTCAAACGTATTAATTGATTTCAACTAATAATTTTTTTAATGATACCAGTTTAATTAAACAAATGAAGATACCGCATCCTATGACTCCAGTAAAGAAATTAATCATAATAAGTTCAATTAATTTTTAAGAAAATGTAGGAAAAGTTATGAAGAAATTCTTAAGATTTTAGGTTTGATTTATATAATTTTAAAAAGAGACGAACTAGTTGAATCATTATTAAAATTACAATAACGAATACAAAAACACTTATCCACAGATTAGAAATTTTCATCATTAGATAGAGTAGCGCAACGATTAATATTAAATAAAGTGCGGCAACCAAAAGAAAAAGACCCCATCGAATTGGATGACTAATCTGATTAGACTGAATCATCTCAAAACAAACATCAATTAAAAACTCCAAAATAAAATTCATAAACAATCACCCCGTTTCATCTCTTATTTATCATAGATGATAAATGACTTAAAATTTGTCGATTAAAAAATAGGCAATAAAAAAATCATAGGCATAAAGCCTATGATTTAAATAATGAAATTAAGCAGCCATGAACCAGAAATACGCAAGAACGATAATTCCTAATATAATGCGATACCAACCGAATACTTTAAAGTCATGTTTCTTGATGTATCCCATTAAGAACTTAATCGCTAAGATTGAAACGAAGAATGCTACTAACGTTCCTGTTCCTAATATGATAGCTTCTGCTGATGTAAAAACAAATCCAAACTTTAATATTTTTAATAAACTTGCTCCCAACATCACGGGGATCGCTAAGAAGAAAGTAAATTCTGAAGCCACATAACGTGATGCCCCAATTAAAATAGCTCCAATAATTGTTGCTCCTGAACGAGATGTTCCCGGAATTAACGCTAATAACTGAAATACTCCAACCATTAAAGCAAACTTATACGTAATTTGCGATAAATCATTAATCACTGAACGGCGCCCTTTATTATAATTTTCAACAATAATAAATAGAATCCCATAAATAATTAACATTAACGCAACTGTTTGATAATTATAAAAATGCTCGTCTAACCAATCATCAAATAATAAACCAATAACAGCAGCTGGTAAACAAGCGACAACAATCTTGAACCATAAATTCATCGTATCGTTTTTAACTTTAAATCCACCTTTAAACTCAAATGGGAATAACTTATCCCAAAATAAACAAACAACCGCCATAATCGCTCCAAGTTGAATAACAACGAAGAACATTTCCATAAACTCAGGTGTCATATTTAATTTAATAAACTCATCGACTAAAATCATATGTCCTGTACTACTTACAGGTAGCCACTCCGTAATCCCCTCAACAATTCCTAAGAAGATTACCTTTAAAATCTCAATAAAATCCACAACTAACCCTCCTAAATTCTAATCTTTAATCAATCCCCAATCAGCATTGATTTCTATAACCTCTTTATGATACTACGGATTACTTGTTAAGAAAATACTAAAATTGCATAAACTTACATCGCAATATCCGTTATAATAATTAAAAAAGGGGGATAATGGATGAAAAAATTAAAAATATTTCTTATAACGCTCATTGGAGTCATGATATTGGGAATTTTCTTGTATTCACAAAACAAATGGATTAGTCTAGAGCAAATCACCGTACAATCGACACGACTTCCACACAATTTTGACGGATTTAAAATCATGCATCTCTCTGATTTACATGGACAATACTTTGGAAAAAATCAGAGTGATTTACTTAAAAAAATTAATACCTTTAAACCAGATTTAATCGCTATTACGGGGGACCTCTTCGATTCATCTTATGATGATGAAGCAAGTTTTAGCTTAATCGAACAGCTAAGTGATTATCCTGTTTATTTTGTGACGGGAAATCATGAAGCATGGAAAAACGATTTTGAAGCATTAGAAAATCTTCTGACTCAAGTAGGGGTCCACGTCTTACACAATAAACAAGAAACATTAGAAATTAATGGACAGTCGATTGAATTAGTCGGAATTGATGATCCTGATTTTGGTTCATCTGTGGATAACAATTTACGTGTTGCATTACAAGAGAGTGAGTCAAATAAATTTAAAATTTTATTGTCCCATCGTCCTGAGGCATTTGAAACTTACGTTGAATCAAATGTGGATCTTGTCTTATCTGGACATGCTCATGGTGGACAATTTAGACTTCCTTTCATCGGAGGACTAGTTGCCCCAAATCAAGGACTCTTCCCTGAGTTTTCAGAGGGAACTCATACAAAAAATCAAACAACGATGATTATTAGCCGAGGCCTTGGAAACAGTATTATTCCGCAACGGCTCTTTAATCGTCCACATTTAATTGAAATCACATTAAAAACGGGTGCATAAATGCACCCGCTTTTTTGGCTCGGTAAGGTAGTGATGTGCTATATGGATGTCCTACAAAATAGATGAAACGATTTAAATATTATAATTGTTGATCTTCCACAGCGTCTAACCACGCTTTAATATCTGTGATAATAGAGCTAACGCATCCATCTTCAAATGGAGATTTTAAATTGGCATACTCAACTAATCCTAAGAATGATTTTGTTCCTCCAACTTCACATAAACGTACGTAATCATTCCATGCAACTTCTCGGTTATCATGCATACGTTTCCAGAACTGTAACGCACAAATTTGCGCTAATGTGTAATCAATGTAGTAGAATGGACTACCAAAAATATGCGATTGTTGGAACCACCAACCACCGCGCTCTAAAAAGTCACATCCTTCATAGTTTTTGTGTGGTAAGTATTGTTTCTCAAGTTCACGCCAAGCCGATTTACGTTGGGCTGGCGTTGCATCTGGATTATAGTAAACAAAATGTTGAAACGCATCGACAACAATTCCATAAGGAATAAATTTAATCGCTGATCCTAAATGAGTAAATTTATATTTTTCAGTATCTTCTTTAAAGAATAAGTTCATCCAAGGCCAAGTGAAAAACTCCATACTCATTGAGTGAATTTCACAGCTTTCATAAGTTGGGAAGTTTAATTCAGGTGTCTCAATCCAACGTGACGAGTAAACTTGGAAAGCATGTCCCGCTTCATGCGTTAGAACGTCAATATCTCCTGCTGTTCCATTAAAGTTTGAGAAAATAAATGGCGCTTTATATTCTGGGATATAAGTACAATATCCACCACCTGCTTTCCCTGGTTTATTCACTAAATCTAATAACTCACTGTCCACCATAAAATCAAAGAATTCTTTTGTTTGTGGCGACAATTCATGATACATTTTCACACCATTTTCTAAAATCCATTCTGGTTCTCCTTTAGGTGTGGCATTTCCTGTTGTAAATTCAAACTTTTCATCGAAATAACGGAGGGTTCCATATCCTAAACGTGCCTCTTGGCGATTATATAATGAGGTTGCCACTGGCACAATATAATCTAAAACTTGCTTACGGAAGTTTTCAACCATTTCAGGATTATAATCACTACGTGTCATACGAACATATCCTAGTTCAACGAAATTATTGAATCCTAATTTTTTTGCGATACGTGTACGAACTTTAACTAATTGATCATAAATCTCATCAATTTCTGCTTCATGCTCCTCGAAGAAGGCATATTTAGCTTTTGAAGCAGCTTCACGAACATTACGATCTTCACTTAATAAATATTTCCCCATTCCAGGTAGGGTACGTTCTTCACCATCAAATGGAATTTTAGCTGACGCTAATAATTTCGTATATTGGCTCGATAATTTATTTTCCTCTTGTAAATCTGCAATAATTTCAGGAGAAAAAGCTTTTAAACGATAATCTAAAATGGTAAAGAATTGTTTACTTAACTTTTCTTCTAATTCATTTCGATAAGGTGATGAAACGACGGCATCATAAAATAATGAATTAATTTCTTCATAAAGCGGTCCATATTCATCCCAATAATTTTGCTCCGCATCATAAAATTCATCACGTGTATCAATGCTGTGACGAATTGATGCTAATGTAGCCATCGTCTCAATATGATTGCGTGTCTCATTAATTTCAGTCACGATGTTGAGTTGTTCTGAGGCACTTGATGCCACCTTAAATTGATCAATTAATGACGTCATGGTCGCTTTATATTGATCAAAGTTTGGTCGTTCGTATTTAAACTCAGAAAATTTCATTTATCTCACTCCTAACATAGATTCCATTTACCTTATAATTTGCACTATCTAAAATAACTCATTCTAATTTGTTTCCCCACATCTTAGATAATTAAGGTATTACCGCTATTATACTATATCCTCTTAAGTTTTGTATGTTTTTACCAAATGTTTTTTTTAATTGAACACTTTGCATTGACTATTTCCATCATTTGTTCTAAAATCTTAACCATTAGGTGTCTTGTCACCTGTAAACTTAAGGGGAGATTCATATGATCAATCAAATTCTTGGGACACTGTATGGAATGGCAATCGGAGATGCCATGGGAATGCCATCTGAACTCTGGAGTCGTCAAAAAGTTAAAATTTTTTTTGGTAATATCCATACTTTCCTAGATGGACCTAGTGAAAACGAGGTCGCTTACCAATATAAAAAAGGGCAGTTTACGGATGATACGGCCCAAGCTCTTCTCGTACTAGATTCACTTATCGCAAAAAACTTCCACTTCGAGCCTGATGATTTTGTTGAACGGTTATTAAATTGGGCTAAAGAGGAAAAAGCTTTTGAAAAAAATATCTTAGGTCCAAGTTCTAAAGCAGCTTTACTCGGTATTCAAGCAGGCGATGATGTCACAAAAATTACGAACCAAGCACAAACAAACGGGTCAGCGATGCGTATTGCACCAATTGGGTGTTTATTTCACCCTAAACAAAAAGCTGAATTAATTAAATTCGTTAGTCAAATTTCTAAAGTCACTCATAGTAGCGATGTGACCCTTGCTGGTGCTTGTATGATTGCCGCTGCTGTCAGTGGAGCTATGGCTTATGACACTTTTGATCAAATCTTAGAATTTGTCTATTCAACAGAGGCACCTGCAAGAGAATTAGGATTCGAAACCATTAACCCTTCATTAAGTACGCGTACCCGTTTAGGCATTGAATTAGCTAAACAACATGCAGGAGATGATGAAAACTTTCTAGAGTCTATCTATCAAACCATTGGATGTGGTGTTTTAATGAGTGAATCTGTTCCTGCCGCCTTGTCTATTGCTTATTATGCTAAAGATGTCGAACATTGTAGCTTACTTTGTGCTAATTTAGGGGGCGATACCGATACAATTGGAGCGATGGCTTGTGCCATTCGTGGAGCATATGAAGGTTATTCTTCCATTCGTTCCGAACTCATTGTAGAAATTAATCAATCCAATTCAGTTAATTTTATAAGATATGCGAACCACTTAAACGAGGCAAGGGGGACTTTGACATGAAAATATTAGTTTTGGGTAACGCCATTGTTGATGTCATACTCAATATTAAACATTTACCTCAAACAGGAGATGATATTTACTGTCAAAAACAAGCCGTCAATATTGGGGGATGTGCATATAATGTTGCAACTATTTTAAAACACTTTAATGTGAATCATGATCTTGTCGTTCCGATTGGCGAAGGTTCATATGCAACCATGATTAAACAAGAACTTATTCATGAAGGCTATCAGCTTCATATTCAAGATGACCGTGCTGATAACGGTTATTGTCTTTGTTTAGTAGAAGATGGGGGAGAGCGGACTTTTATTACCGTTCCAGGTATTGAGAAGGACTATAAATTAGAATGGCTATCCCAATTAGATGCCTCTAATTATGATGCGGTTTATTTATCAGGTTATGAAATGGAAGGAAAAAGTGGAGAAATCATTAGTCAGTGGTTAAGTGAACAATCCATTCCAAACATTTACTTTGCTCCAGGTCCACGCATTACCTTTATTGAAGAGGAGACAATGAATAAACTTTTAAATTTAAAACCTATTTTACATCTTAATCAATCAGAAGCTTTATCATTTACTCAAACAACTGAATTATTAGAAGCAGCTCAATCTTTAGTTGAACGAACACAAAATGAAGTCTTTATTACACTAGGGGAAAAGGGCGTTCTTCATTATCATGAAATGGCTAACTTCATTCCATCGGTACCAGCAACTGTTGTAAATACCATCGGAGCAGGGGATAGTCATTTAGGAGCAATCTTAGCAATGCGTGCACTTGGATATGACACTTTAACGTGTTGTGAAGTTGCTAATAAAGTAGCTGCAAAGGTTGTGAGTTTAAAAAGCAGTAAATTAGAAAAAGAAAATTTTAATAAGGGGGACTTTCTTTTATGTCAACATTAGTGATGAAAACAAAAAACTATTTTAGCGATTGGACATTATTCGAAATTTCATGGTTAATCATTTCCACCTTAACCATGTTAACGTTAAGTATCATTTGGGGAGATTCACCGATGGCACTGATCAGTGGGGTAACAGGTATTATTTCAGTTGTTCTTTGTGCCAAAGGTAAAATTTCAACCTATGCATTTGCCTGTGTTAACGTTGGACTTTATGCGATTATTGCTTATCAAAATCGACTATTTGGTGAAGTCATGTTAAATGGATTTTACTATTTACCAATGAATATCGTTGGTTTTTATATGTGGCGTAAACAAAAAGATGATGAAGGAACAGTTATTGCACGTCGTTTAACAGCTAAACAAATCATCTTATTAATTATTGGATTATTAATCGCTATTACAGCTTACTGGCGTGTTCTTGTTGCACTTGGAGGAAATCTTCAATTAATTGACTCAATTACAACTATTCTTTCGATTGTTGCCTTCTTACTGCAGATTGGTCGTTTTATGGAACAATGGATTTTGTGGATGATTATCAATGTCTTTTCCATTACGATGTGGTCACTATTACTCGGAACACCGGAAGGTAGCGTCACAATGATTATCATGTTCTCAGCTTATCTAATTAATGGAGTCTATGGATTTAGAAACTGGTTAAAATTAAGCAAGGTCAATTAGTCACCCACTTATCTAGTTCATTCGATATCAAAATAGAAATATATCTTACCCTTTTAAATTAATATCCTATATAAATTGATTTAAACGTTTATATTTAGAAAAGACTGTCATTCATCCTGACAGTCTTTTAATTTAATCCCATAAAAAGCTCGTTCGATTCATCACACTTAAAACATAATCTTCTAAAATTAATTGATCCTGATAAATCTCGGTAGCAGCTTGTACCCCTACATAACGAAGATGCCATGGCTCATATTGATAACCTGTTTCCGCCGTTCGATCTTGTGGATATCTTACAATAAAACCAAATCGATAGGCATTTTCAGCGACCCACTTGCCTTCTTCTGTTTCTCCAAACAATTCGGTTAGTCCACCGTGAACAGTGTCTGACGTAATATCAATCGTTAAACCCGTCTGATGTTCACTATGTCCAGGTCGTGCGCTATATGTATCAGCTGCCTCGACTCCATCTTGTTCCACATATCGTTCATATAAAGAAGCTTGTGTCGCATAAGAGCGATAACCACTTCTAGCGATTAATTCATAACCTTCTTTTTTGGCAGCTGTGAATAATTCTTTTAAAGCATCAGCGGCCTCTTTTCTTAAATAATTCGCTTCGTTATTCTTATCATTATTATAGAGAGGCACTTCTAAAAAGACTAAATCATCTGGTTCATAATCTTCTGGCAAACTATAATTTTTGTTTACTAAAACACTTAAACTATCAGGATTTTCGACTTGTATAATATCCTGATAAAAGGCAGGTACACTATCCTCATTCAACGGTGCAGCTTCTGCTCCTGCTGAAATCATCGTTATGATTCCAATCATCATGAATAAACCACTCACTACAATCATTAAAATCTTTATTCTACTCATCTTACATCCTCCTTCACCACTTCATTGCCTTATTATTGAATAAAATTTTATTTTTTAAACAATTTTAGGTCAAATGGTCACAAAAGATACGATTAATTCGTTTTAAGGGGAGGATTTGAAAGGAGAGTGAGATGATGCAGGCAAGTAACAAGTAATCCTGTGGATAACTCAGAATTTATCATAAAAATGCTATTTCCTGGTCTATTAGAGTTATCCACAGTTCAAAAGATTTAAATCACTAATCAATATATTACGTTAAATCAGGAGGAATAACGCTTGATTAATCTCACTTTATTTACGCTAATTTTCGCTACTCACATTTATCTGCTTTATACTTTAAGTTTAAAACTATTAAAAAAAGAACAGATTGGAAACTCCCATCTGCCTCATTGAATTTATTTTTTATTGTTACTTCGTTAATCTTTTACGCGTAACAGGGATATTTAACATTTACTTACGTAATTTTTCTGACTTTCACACTTCTCCAACTATCTTTCCTATTATCAATACATTAAAACGAGTTACTCTAAATATCCTACGATTTGTTCCCTTTGGCCTTTTAGTTGCTCTACTCAAACAATCTGAACGAAATATTTTAAATAAAAATTTACTCCTTATTCAAAAAGCAGCTACAAATTAGCTACTTTTTGCTTGTTCGTTTAAAAAGTTTTCAATTCCTTCTATAATCCCAGTCACCACTTTATCTTGATAGTCCTTAGTTTGAATAAGCTCACGTTCAGTATCATTTGAGAGATAGGCACTTTCAATTAAACAGGCTGACATATTAGACTCCCGAATAATTAATAAATTAGTTATCTCTCTAACGTGACGATCTTTAGCTTGTGTATAACTAATCAACGCTTCTTGAATACAGTTCGCTAATCGATCATCATATGTTCCTTTACCAGGGGTATAAAAAACTTCTATTCCATGAACACTTGCATCTCTAAAACTATTTTGATGAATACTAATCAGTAAATCACCTTTTGCTTGATTAGCTAATTTTGCACGATTCTTTAAGCTAATTGCTGTATCATCATCGCGTGTCATCACAACTTTATAGCCTTTTGCTTCTAATCGTTTTTGTAATTGGAGTGCAATTTGAAGGTTAATATCTTTTTCCTGAATTCCTTGTTTAACACTCCCTGGGTCCGTTCCACCATGACCCGCATCAATAATAATAATTTTTTTAGGGGGACTAAAGAATCGATCAAACCACTGTGTTTTTTGTATCGAGGCAGCTAAACTTAATTGAAATGGACTAAATAAAAGGCCTATCATAAGAAAAACCATGATAAATGTAGCAACCTGTTTAGATTTTAAGTGATTGATCAAATTTTATCTTCCTTTCGTCTAATGGCTACCTATTTTGTCGAATATAAAACTATTATGTAGTATAGTTAATTCTCTCCAAAACATACGATAAAAGAAAAACCAGAATGTTCATATCATCATTCTGGATTTCGGTCTAATTCATTTAAGAATTCTTCAATTCCTACTACTATTCCTTTCACTACTTTATTTTGATAATCATCCGACATAATCAAATCAAGTTCATCATCATTAGAAATAAATGCTGTCTCGACTAACACAGCGGGCATTATTGTTTCACGTGTCACGACTAAACCATTATCTGAGTGAATTCCGCGATTTTTTGCCCCTGTTTCATTAATTAGTGACTCTTGAATCATTTGCGCTAATTGTTGATCGTTTGTTGTTTTGTCACTATTGTAATATACTTCTATTCCATGAACACTTGCATCTTGAGCATAGCAATTTTGGTGAAGACTAATAAATAAGTCTGCCTCTTTTTCATTGGCGAAATCTGAACGTTCTCTTAGAGAGAGAGAGTTATCATCTTCACGAGTCATTAAAACAGAATATCCATTTTCATGTAATACTTCTTGAAGTTTTAAGGCAATTTCTAAATTAATATCTTTTTCTAAAATACCATGACTATCACTTCCCGGATCAATCCCACCATGACCCGCATCAATAATAATCAATGGCTGAGTAGTGGTAACGGTGCGTTCAGTTTCATAATAAGATTGTGCAATCATAGTTTGCGAGGTTTTTGAATAATAAATTGATAATGCAAGACCGCCCATGATTGCTACCATTAAGAATAATGAAATTAAATTACGCTTCATTAAGCGCCTCTTTCGGTTTCTTCTCATACGGTTCTCCTTTCTCTTTTAACCCTTTTGATTTAAGGAGATTGTAATACACAAACCTTAGAAAAACCTTAAACATCCTTTTTGATGACATTTTTCCTGTCGAAGATACGACTATTATGTAGTATAGTTTATTTCGACTGAACAATACTATGAATAGGCGAACGCCTGAATTTTTTTAAGAGATGGAGTGAATCACATGCTTAGAAAACTCGATCATCGATATATGGGTGGCGCTGTTTATGATTGGTTAGAAACAACCTATCATTTTTCATTTGCCGATTATTATAATGAAGCAAATATTAACTTTGGAGTTCTTCGTGTCCTAAATGACGATATAATCGCTCCTCATACCGGATTTGAGACACATCCCCATAAAGACATGGAAATCATCACTTATGTCATTGAGGGAGAACTCACTCATAAAGATAGCATGGGGAATGTCGGCGTCTTAAAACGTGGACAAATGCAATATATGAGTGCGGGAACAGGTATTACTCATAGTGAGTATAACAATACTGACATTCCTTTACGCTTACTTCAAATTTGGATTGTACCGGATAAAAGAGGGCATCAACCAACATATGGCGAATATCACTTTGACTGGGAAGCACGTCATAACCAATGGCTTCATATGGTTTCTGACATCCACGAGGATGCTCCTATCACTATTAATCAAGATGTGAATATTTATACTATTTTATTAGATGAAGGAAATATTGCCGATATTAATGTAGCCTTTGGGCGCCAAGCTTATCTCATGCAAATCGAAGGTTTCTCAACGGTCAATGAGATTGCTTTAAAAGAAAAAGATGCGCTTGAAATTATCGAAGATAATATTCATATTGAGGCAACTCATACGTCACACTTTATTGTTATCGATATGCCAAAATCCTCTCATCCTTATATGTAAAAAAGCAAAGGCTAGTGCCTTTGCTTTTTAAACTTTTCCTCTTTTTTCTTTCAATTAAACATGTTATGTTAAGACCAAAAGGGGGGAATTGTTAGTATGAGAACACTTCAATTTTTAATCGGATTTTTACTCATTTTAATAGGTGGATTTTCGCTTATCACATATACCTTTCATTTAAATAACGAGCTCATTCATCATCTATGGTTTTTATGCGTGTTAATCCCAGGTCTTTACTTTGAGATGAACTATTTTCAAACGAAAAAAAATCCTGGGCAACTAGTCCCAGGAGGAATTTTAACCGTAATTGGATTATTATTTTGTTTTGAAATTTTAACAGAATGGCATTATTCTAGTTATACGTGGCCTGTTTACTTACTAGCTGTAGCATTTGGATTGTTACAACTTTATTTATATGATCATAAAGACAAAGGACTCTTAATTCCCATTACGATTCTTTGCTTCATTTCACTTCTTTTTTATGTTCAACTTTTCATTTCATCATCACTACTACTTGCTATTTGCTTAATTATCATTGGACTTTATATTCTCTTTCAAAAAAGATAAGGTACGAGGTTTATCCTCGTACCTTTTATTGATTATTAGATAGCCAAAGCTTAAGTCTTAATGATTAAATTAGAATCCTGGTAAGAAGATTGAAGCACCAGGTCCTAATGGTAAGTTACATACGAACCATACAATTAATAATAATGTCCATCCGATTAATAAGAATACTGAGTAAGGAACCATTGTTGAAATTAAAGTTCCGATTCCTGATTTCTTATCGTATCGAGCAGCAAATGTTACGATTAATGCGAAGTAGCTCATTAATGGAGAGATTAAGTTTGTTGTTGAATCTCCGATACGGTAAGCCATTTGTGTGAATTCTGGTGTGAATCCAACTTCCATTAACATCGGAACGAATACTGGAGCTAAGATTGCCCATTTAGCCGAAGCTGATCCCATGAAGATGTTAATGAACGCTACAACTAAGATGAATAAGATGACTAATGGAATACCTTGTAATCCGATTGCTTTTAACATCTCTGCACCTTTGTTTGCAATGATTGTTCCTAAGTTTGAATAATTGAAGTAAGCAACGAATTGAGATGCGAAGAATACTAACACAATGTATGATCCCATTGAAGCCATACTTTTACCCATTAAGTTCATGACATCTTTATCATTCTTAACCACTTTAGCTCCAACTCCATATGCAATCCCTGCAATGGCAAATACTAAAGCAATGATAAGAACCATTGAATCCATGAATGGTGATTTTAAGATTCCTTGAATCCCTGCATCAGTTCCACGTAAGAATCCGTTAGCTGGAACGACTAATGCTGCTAAACCTGCAACTGATAATAATGTTGCGATTCCAGCGAAACGTAACCCGCGTCGTTCTTCTTTAGAAACTGTCATTGCACTTTCTTCAACTGTCGCATCACCTGTATATTTTCCTAAACGTGGTTCAACGATTTTTTCAGTTACAATTGTACCGATAACTGTAATTAATACTGTTGAAGCGATTAAGAACCACCAGTTACCTGTCATCTCTACTACATAATTTGGATCGGCTAATTTAGCACCTTCTGTTGTTAATCCTGCTAATAATGAATCAGTAGGACCAACCATCACGTTAGCACTGAATCCACCAGATACCCCGGCGAATGCAGCTGCAAGACCTGCAATTGGGTGACGTCCCATACTTAAGAAAATAATAGCTCCTAACGGGATTAACACAACGTATCCTGCATCAGATGCGATACTTGATAAAACCCCTGCAAGTACAACTACAACTGTAATTAAACGTTTTGGAGTACTCATTACTAATTTCTTTAATAATGATCCAATTAAACCTGTTCCTTCAGCAAGTCCAACCCCAAGTAAAGCAACTAATACTGTTCCAAGTGGGGCAAACCCTGTGAAGTTTGTTACTGCTGATTTAAATAAATATTGAACACCTTCTCTTGATAAAAGGCTTTGAACTGTTACTGTCATTTCTTCAACCGTATTTGTCGTACGATTGATCCCCTCATAAGTTACTGATACACCTGCAGCTGATAAAATAGCTGATAAAACAACAATTACTGCACTTAAAATTAAGAAAATTGTTGCTGGGTGTGGTAATGCATTACCGACTTTTTCTACTCGGTCTAGAAGAGTTAATTTCTTCTTTTTCACTTTCTCACTCATAGAATACCTCCTTGATTTCAATCCCTTTCCCATAATTTGGGTGAGGTAGTTTATATGGTTAAACATATCTAATTATACCTATAAAATTCGACTAATTTCCACTGTATTTTTTTTCCATATGGTTAAAAATACATTATTTTTCTACAATTTTAGGCATAACATTGTATATTATTTGTCAAAATACCAACATATATCTATACTAATATCATTCAATAATATAAATTGTAAAAAAATAATAAAATTTGATTTCAAAAATTGAAAGGAGGTAATGATTCTTGAGTCATCTCATCATTTTAATACTTTCACTTAGCACGATTATGATTTTAGCTTACCGAGGATACTCGACAATTATCACCGCCCCCATTATTTCACTCATAACTTTATTTCTGACTTTTGGATTAGATAGTCATCTGATGGCTAACTATACTCTAGTCTATATGGACGGATTTGCGGGATTTGTTAAAAACTATTTTCCACTATTTTTAACAGGAGCAATTTTTGCTAAGTTGATGGAGGAAACTGGTTATGCGCATGCAATTGCTCACTTTATAACCAAATGGATCCAACCTAAGCGAGCGATTTTAGCCGTTGTCCTTTCCGGTGCACTCCTAACTTATGGAGGTGTTTCTCTCTTTGTCGTTGCTTTTGTTCTTTATCCCATTGCAACATTACTCTTTAAAGAAGCCGATATTCCAAAACGACTCATTCCTGGAACAATTGCTCTTGGTGCTTTTACATTTACGATGACAGCTTTACCAGGAAGTCCTGAAATTCAAAACGTCATTCCTATGACTTACTTCAAAACAGATACTTTTGCTGCTCCAATTATTGGCCTCATTGCTAGCATCTTGATGTTTACTTTAGGAATGATCTACCTAAACTTTCGAGCAAAATCTGCCCATAAAAATCATGAGGGCTATGGGTTTAATGAAGAAATGAAATCAAAAACGTCTTCTAAAAAACCATCAATTTGGTTAGCTCTCTCCCCGATTGTAATCATCTTCACCTTGAACCTCTTCTTCTCAAAAGTCTACTATCCGAATGTAGATGGGACTTATCTAGAATCATTCAATACAACACTCGATAGTATGTCTGGAACATGGAGCGTTATTATCTCAATCGTAATTGCGATTTTATTTATCCTTTTATTGAATATCAAAAAAATTAAAAACCTCCAATCTATTTTAGATACCGGAGTTAAAAATTCATTTATTCCCCTTTTAAACTCAAGTGCTATTGTCGGTTATGGAAGTATCATTAAAACACTTCCTATTTTCCTTGGAATTCAAACCATGATTTTAAACCTTTCACCGAATCCAATTATTGCTGAGGCCCTTTCAGTTAATATCATTTGCGGTCTAACTGCCTCTGCCTCAGGTGGTCTTGGAATTACCTTAAATGCTTTAGCACCAACATTTTTACAAATGAGTGAGCCTCTTGGAATTACACCAGAAATTCTACATCGTATTGCGTCTTTATCATCTGGCGGGTTAGATACACTTCCTCATAACGGAGCCGTCATTACAACACTAGCGATTTTTGGCCTAACACACAAACAAGCTTATAAAGATATCTTTGTGACATCCGTTGTTATTCCAATCTTCGTTACTTTCTTGATGGTATTAGGGACCTCTCTAATTTTTGTATAAAATTAAAACGCCGATTCATCGGCGTTTTTTTAATCTTATTAAGTAATAAAATCCGACTCCAATCCCACCACAAGTTATCCCTACCATTAGATGATTAAAAATAAATCCCATCATCATTAAAATCATCCCTATGATCAAAATACTATTCTCTATTAAATCATCTTCAGACGTCTCAACTTCTTGTTCATAAAATCCTAAACGCTCTAATGTTCTGAGGTTAATTCGATCTCTTAATAATTCATCTAAACTTACATTAAACCAATCTGATAATGCCATTAAACTATGCATATCTGGTATTTCGTCCCCTTCTTCCCACTTTGCAACTAACTGTTGTGGAACACCAATTTCTTCTGCCAGTTTTTCCTGGGAAATCCCTTTCGCTCTTCTTAATAATTGTAGTTTTTCGTTAAACTCCATCTCTTATCCCCCTTTTTACTTCTATCGTATTCATTTTCTATAATAGATATACATTTCTCATCATGACAGGAACCTATTTACTACTTTTCTACTATGATATAGAAGCGATAGAAATAAGGAGGAGGACAGTATGGACTACCAAAAAGATTTAGATGCCTTTTATGATTCTATTAATGTTGATTATGCAGCCCATGTGGCTAATACTCTTTCTCAATTTGGATCAAATGAAACTCTTGGATTTCGAATGGCTGGTTCAGAAGCAGAACTTGCAGCCGGTCATTTTTTATATCAAGAATTTAACAGTATTGGTTTAAAAAATGTTCGAAAAGAAAAAGTAATCGTTGATTCATGGGAGTTTAAGAATGGAGAGCTCTATTATCTAGATCAAAAGAATACGCCTCAAAAAATCACTTTAAGCGCCTATGCAAGCAACTGTATTCGTGAGAATAAAACCTTTGACCTTGTTTATGTGGGGAAAGGAACAAAAAAAGATTACGAGAACATCGACGTTAAAGGAAAATTAGTACTCATTGATTTAGACTCTTATATTGGTTGTCAAATTGGTATTTGCGCCTTACAGGCCAGACAAAAAGGAGCTTATGGAATCATTGCTGCTCCTATAAATGAAAATCAAAAACTTCCAACTGATGCGCTCACTTATGAAAACTTTACGGCACCCGCTGATATTCCAGCCTTTTCGATTAGTTTAAAAGATGGTTATATTCTTAAAACATTATTAATTCAATCACCTTCTTCTAAGATTTCGGTTATCTTGAATTGTTATAGTAAAGTTTCACCTGATAGTACCTCATATAATATTATTGGTGAGATTCCAGGTAGAGATACCAATGATATTATTTTAGTTATGTCTCATTATGATGGATTATTTCACAATTTTCATAGCGGAGCTTGTGGGTGTGGTTTACTACTAAGCTTAGCCCGTGCTTTAATTAATAGTCATTATATTCCGAGTAAAACAATTATCTTCATTGCCCATAGTGCGAAAGAATGGGGATTAACAAATTCCTCTTTCAATTGGTCCATTGGTGGATATCAACAGATTACTAAAAATCATCCTGAATGGGCCGAAAAAGCATTCGTTGCTATTAATTTAGAAGGTTTTGTCGCTCATGATGAATACGATTATCATCATATCCGTACGGCTTATGAATATAAGGAATTGGTTAATGCGATTCAAAAAATTGTAACGGGCTGTCCTTATAAACAAGGTTGTCTCATTGATGCACCAACCACCATCTTAAGTGATGACTTTGCCTACTCTCAAAGTGGGGTACCTACGATTATTAGTTATCGCCCAATTAACGAGAACCATTTAACGACTTATCAGACAAACTATGACCTAATTCACAATCACTTTAGTCGATCAGCTTTTGAATATTGTCATAAACTATATGGAACGATCATCATTTTATTTGATCAAATGAAGATTAAGCCCTTCAATTTTGAGAAACTGTTTCATGCCTTAGAAGAAAGTCTCGACTTTGAATCTTATCATCATTATAAAGAGCTCTATTTCCTCATCCATGATGCGAAATGGTGCGCTAAAAATCTTTATGAGTTTACTCAACGTAATCACTTTACTGATTCTGAAGCGAAATATATTAATCAACAGCTTCACTATCTCTACTTAATGATTCAGCAATCTTTTGTACGACTTTCATGGTATGGAGCAAATATTTTCCCACACGAAGCTCATCAAGAAAATATCCTTCATCTTCGTGAGGCGATTCGACTATTAAAAAAAGAAAAGCTAAAATCTGCCGTTGAACAGCTTTGTCGAGTTGACCTGAATCTCTATGCCTTCTACTTCGATAAAAAAACATATCAATTCTATATTCATCAGTCCTGTCATCAAGATGACGAACATTTAACTTGGGGACGAGATTTATTATTAAGTGAGCTCGATCTTTATGATATTATTGAAACGCTTCAGCGTAAGCATTCTTGGGAAGATATTTATGTTGAAATCCAGCATCTAAAAGAGATCTTAAAAGAAGAAGAGTTTCGCCAAGAAAAAGTGATTGAAGAAGAAATGGTGCATCTTAAACAAATCATTGATTGGATGCGCTCATTGTATCGACGTCCATAAATGCATAGTATAATAATCTATATAGATAGCAAAATGTATTTCATATGCTAACCATCACGCTTAGTACAAAAGTCTTTTTGATAAAAGGCTGAACTATAGTAGGGCTGGGTCAACTACCATACGAAGTATTTATACTTAACTGGTAAGGCTTTAGTTTTTAAGCTGTTAAACCTTATCTGTTTCTATATCTTACGAATAAGGTTGTGCTTATCATGCAAAAATTCAATACAAAAGTCTCGAAATCATTGATCATAACAAAAAAGCAGCCATTATAAAAATGACTGCTTTTTTGTTGTAAAAACTGAAGTAAATTTAGTTTTTCAATCCCAAACCTGAAACTATTTAGTATTTAAACTGACTCAGCATATAAATCTCTAAAAAACTTAACCTAAAGCTACAAATAATAATGCAAAATATAATAGAGGAATTAGATTTAATACTAGTCCTAAAAGACTTACCCACTTTTTCTCATATTTCAAAAATAGCGATACTATAGATAAGACTATCCCGATAATTGCTAATAGAATCATAGCCATCATCGAAGAAGCTAAATAAGCAAATACTAAAATATTTAATAGGCATCCAAGAACAATACTAACTAACCCCAAATTTTTAGATAAACTAGTCATGATTTCCATTCCTCCTTTAAAAAATATTATACATATATTGTAATAGATAACAAGAAAAGATTCAAAAATTTAACACTTCAATACACTGAAATAACAAACGTTTGCTTACATTTTCGCCTAATAGAGCTATAAAGAAAAATTATAAAAGGAGAGACTTCTCTCTCCTTTTATATTTGAATAATAACCAATTAAGGTGTGAAGAAAGTACTCTAATTAGAACTAATTAGGATAACAATCTTAAGATTCCTTTAAAATAAAGTAATATCAAAAGATTTTTTCAACCTTCACTAACATGAAAGTTAATCTTAGTGAAAATCTAAAAAGATGAGCAGAAAAATGTAAAAAACAAAACTACAGCGTATAAATAATTTGAAACAGCACATCTATGATTGGACTTAACGTGAGTTATTCTCTATAATGGACAATTGAAGGGCTTAACCAAAATAGAGAAATGAGGGAAAAATAATGAAATTAGAAAAAATTCAAAAACCAGATTACTTAAAAGTTCGTCATGCAATGATTGCAGGGGCTCGTACCATTGAAGATGTTAAAGTAATGACAGATCTTGATACAGTGGAATACGAAAACGACATTAAAGCTATCTTAGCAAGTATCTGTGGATGTAAAGGAACTTCATTAGAACAAGTAGTTACTTTAGCAAATGAAGGAAAAACAGTTGAAGAAATCAAAGAAATTACAGGAACTGCTACAGCTTGTGGACGTTGTATTCATTTATTAGAAGCTGTTGTCGCTGCCAAAAAATAAAACTCCATCAGTGATGGAGTTTTTTTATTTTGTTTTTAAATAAAAAACGGTAATCTGTGGCACATTGAACAATCGAAAAGGTGCCTTTGTATTTCCAATTCCCGTATTAACATATAAATTCATATCACGATTAATCTCATAAAACCCACGTACATATTTTTCAGCTAACGCTGTTGTCATTAAAGGTCCAACAAATGGGATATATACCTGTCCTCCATGACTATGCCCCGCTACCACTAAATCGACTGGATAATTGATAAAATCATCAGCTAAATCAGGCTCATGTAACATTAAAAGATTAAGGTGATTTTCTTGTATGCCTTTCATTGTCTGAACCGAATCATAATATCCAATCAAGGCATCATCAGCTCCAAAGAGACTAAGCGTCGTTCCTTTAATATTCAACGTTTCATGATTATTGAGTAACACGTTAAAACCAGCTGATTCCATTAAATCTTCATAAAAACGTTCAGCTCCCCCACCATAATCTCGATTCCCAAAAACAGCGTATTTTCCAAATTTAGATTTGATTTTAGATAAAACGATTGCTATTTCATCGATAGCTCCATCATAATTAGCCGCATTATCCATTAAATCACCCGTAAATAAAACGAGATCTACGTCTTGTTCATTGATTTTATCAACGACTTCTTGTAAATCTTCAAGCGTAAAAAAGTCACCTATATGTGTATCTGAAAATTGCACGACTTTAATCGCTTCGCCTTGAATTTTACTAAGTGGCACATCATGAGAAATCACTCGTAACAACTTTGGTTCAACAAAGGTTGAATAAAGTATGATTAAAATTCCAAATAAAATCAAATACCCTAATCGCTTAAAAAATACTTTCATCTGCTCATCCTCTATACTCTCGTTTGTTATCTTTACAAAATTATATTGTACTCCCCTTAAATTTAAATCACAAATACTATTTTTAAATTAATTTCACTTTAAATGTCGAAAGATTTATTAATCTATTTAATCCTTATTAATTGCTTTCATTTGGAAATTTTAGTATAATAAGCTCAATCATATTTTATAATTAAGAAAGGATGACGCCAGATGAATTCAACATTAACTAATCTGTATGATTATAGCTATTATTGTTAAGTTTGTATTTATGCTTGGAGTCATTCCCATCATAGGTACAAACTTTTAGACGTTTGTCTCTATGATGGCTATCTCTTATATAAAATAGATGCCACATAGATAAAAAACTATGTGGCCCTTTTATTAAAAGCTTATCGAATTACCACATAGTCTATTGAAACTATGTGGTTTTTTTATTCATACGATAGAAAAGAGGAGAAAAAAGATGAAGCAAAAAAAAGATATCATTATTGTAGGATTTGCATTATTTTCAGTATTTTTCGGAGCAAGTAATTTAATTTTCCCACCATTTATCGGGGTTACTTCCGGAAGTGAATGGTTAACAAGCTTTTTAGGGTTTGTTTTAGGGGATATCGGAATTATTTTACTTTCAATTTATGCCATCGCTAAATGTGGTGATTATCAATCCATTGTTGGACGTGCAGGTAAAAATTTTGGACTAAGCCTAGAAATTATGATGATGCTTTGTTTAGGGCCAATTTTAGCTATTCCTAGAACAGCCGCAACTACATTTGAATTAAGTATTACACCATTAATTCCAGGAGTAAACTCAGTCTTTTTCTCAATTATCTTCTTTGCCTTAACCCTTATATTAACGATTCGTCCAACAAAAGTAATGGATATTATCGGGAAGTTCCTAACTCCTGTTTTATTAATTTGTCTAGCTTTCTTGATTGGAAAAGGAATTATATCTCCACTTGGAACATTAAATAATGAAATTGAATCGAATGAATTATTCGTCACTGGATTAACACAAGGATATCAAACAATGGATGCTTTAGGAGTTGGAGGAATCACTGCATTCATAATAGCTTCCTTCAAAGGAAAAGGATATACCTCACAGGAAGAACGTATTAAGTTAACGATTAACGCAACGATACTTGCTTGTTGTGGGTTAGCCTTAATATATGGTGGGTTAACTTACTTAGGGGCAACTGTTTCTAATCAATTTGATGCCACTGTTTCTCAAACTGCTTTATTAGTTGCAATTACTCATCAATTAATGGGACAATCAGGAACAATTATTTTAGGTATTATTGTCGCATTAGCTTGCCTAACAACAGCAATTGGTCTAACTTCTATTACAAGTAAATATTTCGAAGACGTGACAAACAAAAAACTAAAATATGAACACATCGCTATTTTTATTTGTACCTTTAGCACAATTGCCTCAACAATTGGAGTCGATCAAATTATTGCGCTATCAGTTCCTATCTTAACTATCATTTACCCGGTATCCATTATCCTAGTTATTTTAAGTGTCTTAAAAAAATTCTTTAGTAACAATTTATCCTTCGTTTTTGCAGGATACACAACATTACTAATCAGTGCTCTATCTGCCGCTAATATTTCATTTATGAATGAACTACCTTTAGCAAATTTAGGTTTAAACTGGCTTCTACCATCTTTAATTGTCGCAATAGTAGGAGAAATGATTGGCACTAAAAAACTATTAACCGTCAAAAGTCCTATTAAAGAATTATAAATAGGTATATTAACCGAGGTAATCTCTCATTCTAAAAATATAATCTATACAGAAAGGAAGCATTGCCGATGTCTTTACCAAGAGAAGAATATATTGAAATTCGTCATGCTCAAGCTAAAGGAGCTCGTACGATCGATGACATCTTAAAAATGACGTCCATTCAAGCTGATACTCCTGAAAAAATGAAAGAAATTGAGGATGTTCTATATCTTGCATGTAGCTGCAAAAAGGTATCAGTTGAAGAAGTAGCGATTGCTGTTCAAAATGGTGCAGATACAGTTGAAAAAATCCAAGAGCTTACAGAAGCAGGGACAGTCTGTGGACGCTGCATCCCAATCTTAGAAAATATTTTAGAACTTAAACATTAAAGACCTTGCGGAGCAAGGTCTTTTTCATTACATCATATTTTTTAAACGTTGCATCACTTGTGGATAACTTTGATATTCCTTAATTTTATTGTAAATATTGCGTCATCCGTTTACATTAACAGATTCATTAAGTTGATAAGAAAAAGGGGTTATCTATTTTGAGATAGTCCCTTTTATTTTAGTTGAACTTGAATTTGAATTTGCGTTAAATAATTATCATATCCAATAACTGAAATTTCATCTAGAATAAACTCTTCATAAGAATAACCTAAGAATTCCAGGTTATTTTGTTTGGCAAATTCAATCATTCGATCATATGTTTGGTATGTTGTATCATAACTTCCACGATGATAGGCCACTAGGTATAATCCTTTTGGTTTCAAAAAAACCGTCTGAGCTTGAGTGACATCTTCGATTCGAGAATAAAAATGAGTATAGTCTAGATACTCTTTCTTAGCTAACCGCTGTGGATCAATCATGACTCCTACAGAATCCCAAGTCGTATATGAATTAAAATCTTCCCGCTTCATAAACTCAGATAAATGATCAAAAAATTCTCGATGATTAAATTGATCTAATTCAGGACTAATCATAAAATATTCTGCTTCCATCTGCTTTAACTCAATTTCATCGCCTATTAACAAGATCGCTCGTTTTGTCATTTCGACTTTTTCATGCATGATTTGTTTTAAAGTCTTTAAATGTTCAATTTCTCGATCAATTTGATCTATCTTCTGAGAAAAAAGGTGGATCAGTTGTTCTGGACTGCGACTATCTAAATAAGTTTTAATTTCTTGCAGTGACATTCCCATTTCCTTTAATACCGAAATCACCCCAAAAACTTCAAACTGTTGATAACTATAGTAACGGTAACCATTAGGCTTTTTAATCGCTGGTTTAAAAATTCCAATCTCATCGTAATGAAAAAGGGTCTACTTTTTAACCCCCCAAAGTTTTGCAAATTCTCCAGTCGTAAAATACTGATTCATACCTCATGCTCCTCTTGACTATACGGTAACCATATACTTTATGATAATTAAGAAAGGTGGGATTAACCTAATGAATACAGATAGTAAACAGTTAACCTTTAAATCATTTATGGCTTTTACAACGCCAACGATGATTATGATTGTTTTTTTATCACTTTACACGATCATTGATGGAATTTTTGTCTCACGATTTGTTGGACAAAATGCATTATCAGCCATTAATATCACGCTTCCACTGATTAGCTTAACGTATGGGATTGCATTTATGTTTGCAACCGGTGGTAGTGCCATTGTAGCAAAAAAATTTGGGGAAGGCAATTCGTTGGAAGGGAAACAAAATTTCTCATTCATTGTTTTATGCAGTGTGATTATTGGGATGTTCTTAATGATTATAGAACTTACATTTCTTCCAAATCTACTAAAGCTTCTTGGTGCAACAGAGAATCTTTATTCTTATTGTTATGAGTATGGATTTATTATCACTTTATTTACGCCAATTGCAATCCTAAAATCATTGTTTGATTATTTCATGGTGACCGCAAACAATCCTAAATTAGGACTCATAAATACGTTAATTGGTGGATTTACGAATATGATTCTTGATTATGTCTTTATCGTTGTTTTTAATTTAGGGATTTCAGGCGCTGCGTTAGCAACAGGGATTGGACTTTTAATTCCTTCTATGATTGGTTCAATCTATTTCATGAACCAAAAAAATTATCTTCATTTCACGAAGCCTAAATTAAAATGGGATGTTCTCATTCAAAGTATGTCAAATGGATTATCAGAAATGGTCACAAACTTATCCACAGCTGTCACGACACTTCTTTTTAATCTAATGATGATTAAGTATTTAGGTGAAGATGGGGTTGCTTCGATTACCATTGTTTTATATGCTCAATTCTTATTAATGTCTGTGTACTTAGGATTTTCATCAGGAGCAGCCCCTTTAATTAGTTTCAGTTATGGTGAAAACAATCATCCACAATTAAAACAATTAATCAAATATAGCTATCACTTCATTAGCGTTGCCTCAGTTGTAACGTTTGTACTTGCCTTAATTCTTGCGTCAACCATTATTAAGATATTTACCGGTGGTGAAACTGAGGTCTATCATATCACAAAAAGTGGCTTTTATCTGTTCTCCTTTAGTTTCTTACCGATTGGAATTAATATTTTTGCTTCCGCTATGTTCACTGCTTTTTCTAACGGAAAAGTATCAGCACTAATTTCAGTTTTAAGAAGTTTAATTCTCGTCATCATCGGTGTTATCCTCTTACCAATCCTCCTCGGAGTGAACGGTATTTGGTTAACCATCCCATTTGCTGAGTTCATCACTGTCGTGATTTCTATTAGTTTAACGAAAAGATATGCTAGTTATTATCATTATGAATAAAAACATTAAAGGGGCTGTCTCAAAATGAGATAACCCCTTTTCATTATTTAAATGTTAAATATTCCGCATAAACGTATCCAATTTCTCCTTCAAAAGAAATTTGAATCCATTCATCACTATAATAACGATCTAATACCTTAACCTTGTCTCCTGCATCTAAATTTCCGATGATATCTGTTCCTGTTGCTGCTTTCGCACGAACATTTACTCCATCAACATTACAATAAGCCTCATTATTATTTGTTTGAACTGGAGTTTGTTCCTGTTGTACTGGTTTTTCAGATGGTTGCTGCCCAGTTTCATGTGTTTGATCTGACGACTGCTCATTTGATGAATCTGTTGCTGGTGGTGTCACTTCTTCTTGCTTTTGATCAACCGATGTATCTTGATTTACATCTATTGAATCATCTGATGTTTCCACTTCAACTTTATCATAAGTTAAATAATCATTTTCAGATTTAGGTTGCTCATATGTAGCAGCCATAACACCTGTATAAACAATTAATCCCGCACCTAATGCTGTTAAAAGCCCGATAATTGAAACACCAAGCTTCTGTGTCCATGAAGTGACTTTTCCATCAAATTCATCTTTTTTCTTCGATTTCATCTTAATCCCTCCCGTGTTAAATCCTGTTGTAAAATCATTAAATAAATCGAGAATTTTATTATTTTAATTAATCATATCATAATTTAGTAGAATAATTATGTATTTTTCACTGACATTATCCCCCAATTAAAAAAGATTCAGCCTCAGTTTCCTACTGGACCGAATCTTTTATGCTTCAGTTTTCATCTTCTAAAAATTCAACTTGAGGCCGTGTTCCTACCCCATCATAAGTTATTAAATAATCGACTCGATTCTCTTTATACTCAATCACAATTTTAGTATGTGGAATGCCTTCCGGTAATGAACATTCTATATCTAAGATTTGACCATCTTCGACAATTTGTGTCTCTAATAAAGGAGTACCTTCAATTAACTTATCATCTTCATATCTAACTTGATAAATTGTAATCTTTGAGCCAATATGTTGTGGAATAACCAACAGTCGTTCATCACTTGGTTCTTGATTATATTCAATCACATCCAAATGGTCTACTATAGCTAATTGTTGCTCTGTTGGTTCATGAATAATAGCAGCGAGTTGTTTCTCACTCATCTGTAACTGTAGTAATTCCACTGCCTGATTGACCGTCGCACTCACAAGACAATCGACACGCTCCTCATTTTCGTCTGTTTGATTAATAGGTTCTTCGATTTGATCTGATTTTAAAACTGGTGTTTTAATTTCTACCTCGGAGTCAATAGGCGGCTTTTGTCCTTCAGCTGGAATATTTATAGAAGGTTGTGGATAAGTAATATCCATTGGTTGATTACTCGACTGACATGCTGATAAAATTCCAATTAAAATCCCTATTAACCCCCACTTTAATTTCATGATTCATCCTCCCTACAACGAGTTCTTTTACTAGTATTAGTCTATGCAACAGCAATTCAATCGAAACAAATCATCCCTATTTTCACTCTCATTTTTTCGACAGAATCTTTATTTCTAGTGTCAGTAAACGCCTTCATTTAACAAGTGATGTATGATATGGTAGGATTATCATTTCTATCCTAGGGGGAATTTTTATGGCAATAGTAGAAGTAAATTTTCATTCAACATGTCTCAACCGAATGGTCACTTATAAAGCAATTATTCCAACCGAGCATCCAATCAAAAATCAACCCTTCAAAACACTCTATCTTTTACATGGATTTACAGATAATCATACTCAATGGTTGATGGGCTCACGTATTGCTCTACTTGCCGAGCAAGCTCGTCTAGCAGTTATTATGCCGGCAGGAGAAAATAGCTTTTATGTCGATGATGAACGACGTGGTCATCTATATGGTGAATTTATCGGTCGTGAGCTTGTAGAACAGACACGAGAAATGTTCCATCTTTCAACGAAACGTGAAGATACCTTTATTGCTGGCCTTTCAATGGGGGGATACGGAGCTGTCCGAAATGGATTAAAATATCACGAAACATTTAGTCATATCGCTGGCTTATCATCAGCCTTTATCTTAGATCGCGTTCTAAATTCAAAACCAGATGCTGAATCACTTCTTGAACGTCGCTCTTATTTTGAAAGTATCTTTGGAAACTTAGATGAACTTATCGGAAGTGATAAAGATTACAAAGCCTTAATTCAAAAGTTGAAAAATGAAGCTGTGGATATTCCACAAATTTATCTCGCATGTGGAACAGAAGATTTCTTAATTGA
>OOCW01000515.1_pt1 | contig 37592 bp, 30 predicted proteins | sample 1671201 | NCBI WGS metagenome assembly OOCW01 (sample SAMN06348132, study PRJEB24527) | human gut metagenome | biome: human gut; feature: ankylosing spondylitis patient; material: feces | host: Homo sapiens | place: China | collected 2015-10
TATTTTAACAAAAGAGCAATTATTTTATCAGTTTAATATGACGATTAAATATTTAACGATTATTCCGATTGGATTAATTTTCTTAGCGACAACAAATCCGAGTGAATTTGCGGCCTCTTTAAATAAGCTAGGTATTAGTTATCGAATTGCCTATTCAGTTTCAATTGCGATGCGTTATATTCCTGATATTCAACGTGATTTTATTGAGATTTCACAGGCTCAGCAAGCGCGTGGAATTGATTTATCTCATAAAGAAAAGTTAACCAAACGACTTAAAAATATGGGAGCTATTTTACTGCCACTTATCTTTACTAGTCTAGAACGTATCGAAACGATAAGTTATGCGATGGAATTACGTGCATTTGGAAAAAATAAAAAACGAACATTCTATAGTGAGCGTCCATTTGTGGTTCGTGATTGGATTGCCATTGTTAGTGTGACTGTTTGTATGATTATCTTTTTATGGATGACGTTTAATAATGGATCACGCTTTTATAATCCATTTATTTAAATAAAAAGCTGTATCAATCATGATACAGCTTTTTAATATGATGAAATTTTGGGTAAAACACCGGTTTTTTTCCAGGTATAAAATACACTTGGTTGAAAAATAGGTGTTTCTTTTGTTTTTTCTAGAAAAGTTGCAGCTTCTTCATCAGCAGTGAAGATGGCTTTAATAGCTGGACAAACTGCAAGAGCCTGATCGTAGCGATAAATATTTTCACACGGAGTATGTGGACCTGTATGCCAACGAATGAGCATAATCTCCTCTAGTGTGAGTTTAATATACTGCTGAGCAAGAATGACACTTTTTTCCCCATGTCCAAGTGGAATTTCATCCATACAGTCATACGTAAAGTAGCATTCTTTTTCGTTTTTCTGATTATATCGAAGTTTAAGCACGGGTTGAAAAATATTTGTTTTGCATAAGTCATGGAGATATCCAGCAAGATAAATACTTTCGATTGATAGCCCCAAATGAAATTTTTCGTTTTTTTCAATTAATAATTCTACGACATTATGGCTATGGATAGCTAAGCCATATGGATAGTTACAATGACCTTTAACACTAGCAGGTGCCGTGAAATAATCACTTTCTGATGTTAAGAAATAAATTAAATCACTCATGCCTTCGCGCTCGATTCGATGAAGGCGACTTAATATCGTTTGTTTTATACTCATTTTCATGTAACCCCTTTTATACTGCTTTTCTATAATATAGCTTAATTCTGTCTCTTTTTTCTAGTATATTTTGTCGAATAAATTTATGTTTTTGTTAAAATTATGTTTAAAAGATGAAAATGATATGAAAAAACCATCATCACAATTGTTGACAAAGCTCGACAGAGCGAGTAAACTGAATACAGTAGATTTGTAGGTATGGTCTATTATGATGGACCTAGAAGGAGGAGAAAAATGAACTCAAAAAAGAGTAAGGGAAATCCGTGGGCACTATTGCCATTAGGGATTTTTTTGATTTTATTCGTTGGTAGTGGAATAATGACAGGTGATTTTTATGCGATGCCTGTATTAGTTGCCTTTTTGTTAGCTTCGGTTGCAGCGTTTATGTTTAATCGAAAAGAACACTTTAATGATAAAGTAGCTATTTTCTGTAAGGGAGCAGGAAATGAAAATATTATCATGATGGTCATGATTTTTTTATTAGCAGGGGCTTTTTCTGGTGTAGCAAAAGCCATGGGTGGGGTTGATGCAACAGTTAATTTAAGTTTATCGATTTTACCACCTAATTTAGTAGTCGTTGGATTATTTATCATTGCGGGATTTATTTCAGTTTCAATGGGAACATCAGTTGGAACAATTACCGCATTAACCCCAGTTGGTCTTGGAGTTGCAGAAGCAACTGGAATTCCTGTCGCATTAGTTGTTGGAGCAATTGTTGGCGGTGGAATGTTTGGTGATAACTTATCCATCATTTCTGACACAACGATTGCTGCTGTGCGTACGCAAGGGTGTGAACTGAAAGATAAATTCAAAGTGAATTTTTTAATTGTTTTACCCGCTGCCATCCTGGCATTAATTATTTTATTTGTTATGACCTCACAATATCAAGTTGATTTAACGGAGGTTTATCAAGTAGAGTGGATGAAGGTTATTCCATATGTTGCAATTTTAGTTGGAGCCTTATTAGGAATAAATGTTTTTGTTTTACTTGGAGGCGGGATCGTATTAGCTGGGATCATCGGATTAGCGACTCACTCATTTAGTTTATTAAATTTAATTACTGCCACTTCAGATGGAATGGCTGGTATGCAAGAATTAGCAATGATTTGTATTGTAGTCGGTGGAGTATTAGAGTTAATTAAACATAATGGTGGAATTGATTATTTATTATCTTTAATTAAATCTCGTATTAAATCAAAAAAAGGAGCAGAGTTTGGAATTGCGACTTTAGTTAGTGTCATTGATTTATGTACAGCTAATAATACGATTGCAATTGTAATGGCAGGTCCATTAGCTAAAGAAATCGCCGATGAATTTGATATTGATCCTCGTCGTTCAGCTAGTTTACTAGATATTTTCTCTTCATGTTGGCAAGGACTAATTCCATATGGAGCTCAAGTGTTAGGAGCTGCAGGGTTAGCCGCTATTTCTCCAATGGAAATTGTTAAATTTGTTCATTATCCGATGTTAATGGGGATATTCGGAATCCTTGCAATTATTATTGAATTCCCTAAATTGAAAAAATAATCATCTACTGTTAAGGAAATAGAAGCATTTTAAACGGTATGGTATCTATTAAAGATCCATACCGTTTTATTTTTGAATAGGATGATGAAAATGTGGCTAGAGTTTATTGCGAAAACTAAATTAAAGAAATTAATTGCTTTAAATTAAGAAATTTGACTGTATCTGTCTAACGATCGGTTTCTTTCGTAGTCATTAATTAATCCATTGATGCTGTTCTAATCATGTATCGATAAGTAGAGATTATTGACGATTTCACTCATAATTGTAAGGTTTGTTTGCATATAATGTAAAAAAGGATGAGGAGGGGTTGAAATATGAGACGAACTCGATTGATTGAAAATCGAGAGGTCTTTTTAGCATATGTGTTAGCAAATTGTAAATTCTCAACCATTGAAGGGTTACATCGTCGATTTCCACTCGTTTGGAAACAACGGGATCAGTATAAATATTATAAGCATGTGTGTTTGGAGAGGCCCAGTTTAAAAGAAGAATATAAACTAAAATGTGCTTATTGTTTGTTTGAAGCCTCTAAAGAAGATTCAATTATTTTTAATGTTTTATTTGAAGAACTCTATAAGCAGTATGGGGCTCTTTACAAACAATTAAAAAAATATTATGGTCGTAGTAAATTAATTTCGGATACTGGGTTAGAGGTATTAATGAAGGATGAAGAATTGATCAATCAAAGTGATTTAATGGATGTATCTATTTTTGATTTTTTTCTAGAAAAATTAGAGGTTCGATACGATGAGACAACATTTTTTAACCAATTAAAAGTCACTTATGACGGGATTCAACGAAAAATTTTAGACTTTGAACTCGACATCGATGAGCTGAATTATCAATATTTCAAGTATCAATTAACGAAACCTAATTCAATAACGTTTAAGAGAGTTAAGCATTTTTACAGGAATTATTCTGACTATTTGGGACAAAATGTAGTCGATGTTTTAAATGATAAGCTAGAGAGGTGTTATCAGGAAGAAAAATTAAGCTCTAACATCCAGTGGATGAGAGATTTAGGATTAATTGATCAACACACGGTCTATCGGTTAACTACAGCAGATGTCTACCAGTTAATGACTCTTTTATTATGTACAGATGGAGACAATCTAATTGAAGAAGAGGGAGCTAGTATTGAAATCGGAGATTTAGTTTTACCTATTTCAGAGCTTGAAGCATTTGAGCAGTTGTTAAATGAATTATTACCGTATTTTGTAATGAGTCAAGTGATGAAAGAAAATCGAGAGTTCTTTTTCCGATCTTATACGTTAAAGGATCAAATGATTTCGAAGCAGTTGGAAAAAGAAGTCGAGTTACTTAAACGCGATTTAAAATCAGTAAAAGAAACGAATAAGTTGTTAAAACTCTCCCTGAGTGAGGAAAAGTTGAATCAAGAGAAATTGTATAAACTTCAATTAAAACAGTTACGGTCTAACTTAATGACAACAATGCATGAAAAGGAACGGTTAGAAAAAGAGTTGGAGAATCTAAAAGAAAGATGTGCCCAATTAGAATCAATAATAAAAGAGCCATCAGAAGCAGAGGAACAAGTGTACGAAATGACTTTAGAACAATCCGTGGATGTGAGTGAAATTAATAAGGCAGAAATTATGATTGTCGGAGGGGCAACACCCACGATTCAAAAGTTAAAGCGAATTCTACCGAATTGTAAGTATTTTGAGGTGGATAAAAAATATAATGATCAATATTTTCAAGGCGTTAAATTCGCCATTTTGTTAACTAATATTTTAAATCATAGTATGACTAAAAAATTGGATAAGCATTGTCCCAAGGCTAAGAAAAAGTCAGTGACGGTTACAAATGTTGATTTGATTATTGAGGAAATTGCTAAGTTCATTTAAATAAAAAAAGCTCACAGTATGGTGAGCTTTTTTCGAAGAAGAGACCTGGAAAGATGATCTCGTTTTGAAAAATTGTTTGGAATTTCGGAATGTGTGAAGTTAATTAGGGGGTAACTTCACGAGTTAGGGTGGTTTGTGTCTTGCTGACTCTTATATTATGACAAAAAAAGTAACTTTTTTCAATAGTTTCTCGTCAAAAAAACAAACTTTTGTTCGGTTTATTTGGTGGGACTAATTATTTATGATTTTTAATAGATGTTTGTTATAATAAAAGAGACGAAAATAAAGTTTTGAGGTGTTAGAGTGTTTAAAACAATCGGATTATTTGCTCATGTTGATTCTGGGAAGACGTCACTGGCTGAACAAATTTTATATGAAACGAATGTAATTCGCACAAAAGGAAGAGTCGATCATCAAAATACATTTTTGGATCATCATTCAATTGAAAAACAAAGAGGGATCACTGTTTTTACTGAACAAGCGAGTTTTAAGTATAATGAATCCATCTATTATTTACTCGATACCCCTGGACATATTGATTTTTCGAGTGAGATGGAACGTGCCATTAAAGTTTTAGATTATGCAATTGTTATCATTAATGGATTTGAAGGCGTTCAAAGTCATACCGAGACGATTGTTGACTGTTTAAAACAGTATCATATCCCAATGGTTTTCTTTATTAATAAAGTGGATCGTGAGGGAGTTGATATTGAACGTGCTTTGACACAGTTACGATTGAATTTAGGGGTTAATCCTATTTATCTTCCAAATGAATTAGACTTAAGTGAGTTACCAATTGAAATTATTGAGCCATTAGCAGAGTTAAATGAAGACTTACTCGATTACTTCTTAGAAAATAAATGGGATTCACAATTTTGGTTAACAACTTTTAAACAGCAACTTCGAATGCAAAAAGTTTGTCCAGTTTTTAGCGGATCAGCCTTGAAAAATATTGGAATTACCTCTTTTCTAAAACAGTTTGATGAGTTAACAGAAACGACATATGATCGTACAGCTCCTTTTAAAGGAAGAGTTTATAAAATTCGCTATGATGAAAAAGGGGATCGAGTTACTTATCTAAAAGTGTTGAGTGGGAATTTAGCCGTAAAAGATTCAATTAAAACATCCGCGACTGAAGAAGGAGAGAAAGTAAATCAAATACGTTATTATCAAGGAAAGAAATTTGAAACGACACCGATTGCACAGGCAGGTGAACTGATTGGGGTAACCGGATTAACACATACTATGGCAGGTCAAATAATTGGTCATGAAGTTAAGAGGGAAGAGGGATTATTACAACCTGTCATGCGTGTGTCTGTACTCTATCCTCAATCATTAAATGCCAAAGATGTATTGGCTATTTTTAAAAAATTAGAAGATGAAGATCCGATGCTTTTGGTTTTATGGAATGAAGTCACACAGTCTATTGATGTTTCCGTGATGGGAAGTATTCAGCTAGAAGTCTTAAAAGAGATCATCGAGGAACGATTTGATCTTTCAATTGAATTTAGTCCGCGAAAAGTTATTTATCAAGAAACTATTACAAATCAAGTCATTGGAAGCGGGCATTATGAGCCATTGAAGCATTATGCGGAAGTTCACCTACAATTAGAGCCTGGTCAAAGAGGAAGTGGGGTGACCTTTGAATCCGTGTGTTCAACAGAAGAATTAGAATTAAGCTATCAAAAATTAATCGAAACACATATCTTTGAGAAAACACATCTTGGGATTTTAACAGGATCATCTTTAACCGATGTTCATATTAAACTCATCACAGGGCGTGCCCATCAGAAACATACGTCAGGTGGAGATTTTAGAGAGGCCACATATCGTGCCATTCGTCAAGGATTAGAACAAGCTAAGAATCTCTTGTTGGAACCATATTATACCGTTAAATTCGAAGTAGAGATGGATTTAATGGGACGAATCTTAACCGATTTAAAAAAAATGTCTGGAAAATTTGAGAATCCGATCATTCAAGAAAATAAATGTTTGATTACTGGAACGGTTCCAGTAGCGACTTTTATGGATTATCCGAGTGAATTTTTATCCTATACGAAAGGAGCCGGAAGAATCTCATTAAATGTTGCAGGATATGATATTTGTCATAATCTAGAAGAGGTTATCTCAGAAATCGCTTATGATAAAGCTGCTGATCGCTTAAACCCTTCGGGATCGGTTTTTTGTGCCAAAGGAAGTGGATTTATTGTTCCTTGGGATGAAGTAGATGATTATATGCACTGTAAGATTAAATAAGAAAAAATTAATTTAAACACGACGTAAGCTAGATAAAAGTTTACGTCGTTTTTTGTTTTTATGATTGGATTTGTATGAAACTTCAGTAACAAGCAAATAAAGATGTCAAAAAAGTGCATATGAAACCCCTACATCTAATATTGTAACCGCTTATACTTTGTGATATTTTATACTTAAGAGTTTCCATACGAATGGTGTTCGTATATACGAAAGATAATGAGGGGTATCATCAAGTATGGAATCACTAAAAAGGAAGTAATGATAAATTTTTAAATTTTAGGGAGGGTTTTTAGTGAAAAAAGTTTTATCATTAGCAGCAGTTATTGCTTGTGCAACATCATTAGTTGCTTGTTCAGGAAATGAAAGTTCAAACAGTGACAAATCAGTAACATCATCTGAATCAACACAAGATAACAATAATTCTGGAACACAAGATCCAGTATCATTTCGTTTTTCATGGTGGGGAGGTGACTCACGTCATGAAGCAACACTTAAGGTAATTGATTTATACATGGAGAAAAATCCTCATGTCACGATTGTCCCTGAGTATTATGCATGGTCGGGATATCAGGATAAATACACTGCAGAATATTCAGGAGGAATGAATGCTGATTTAATGCAAGTGAATTATAACTGGTTATGGATCTATTCACCGGATGGAGAAGGTTACTATGACCTAAATGAATTTTCAGACACGATTGACTTAAGTAACTATAGTACTTCGTTATTAGATGCAATGAGTATTGAGGGAAATCTTTTAGCTTTACCAACAAGTATTACAGCACGTGTTCCATTTATTAATACAACCTTGTATGAATCAGCAGGAATTGATGTCCCTTCAACATGGAACGACTTAATGGCAGCAGGAAATACTATTCAAGAACAACTTGGTGATAACTACTATGCCTTAAGTAAATTAGGAAAAGCTGGAATGATGTATCTTGTATTTAGCTACTTAGAGCAAGAAACTGGTCAAACATTCTTTGATGCAGATGGAAACATTAATTATTCAGTTGAAGAGTTAACTAAAGGATATCAATTACTAGCAGATATGGTTGAAAATCACGTGATGCCGGCTGGAAGTGTTGATTCAAATGATTTAGATGAGAAAAATCCGAAATGGATTACAGGGGAATACGGTGGAATTAACGAATGGGATTCAAGTGTTACAAAATATATCGATACTTTAGAAGAGGGACAAGAAGTAGCTCCATTTGAACAATTTACAATGGATGGAGCGAAGTTAACAGGTAACATTCAAAAACCTGCGATGGGATTTGCAATTAGTAAAAATGCAAAAAATCCTGAAGAAGTCGCTAAATTCTTATCGTTTATGTTAACAGATCCAGAAGCCGTTGAAATTATGGGAACACAACGTGGGATTCCTGCCAACCAAACAGCTTATGATCTTTTAGTTGAAAAAGGATTATTAACGGGGCCATCAGTTGAAGCGTATAACTTACATGCAAATGTGGAATCAACAATTATGCATCCATTTTATGAGTATACAACAGTAAAAGATTTATATGAGGGGGCTGGAGAAGCAGTTGTCTTTGGTACAATGACTCCAGAGGAAGCGGCACAAAAAGTGATCAAAGAGATGCCAAGAATTATGGATGAAGCAATGGGGCGATAGAAAGTGGAAAATGTAAAGAAGTCTACAAATATTATTGGGAAACAAGAGAAAGTCAAAAAAAAGTTTAAATTTAATAGTGCATATTTGTATATTTTACCGTGGTTCATCGGATTTTTAGTGTTTAAACTCAATCCATTTTTTAATGCATTACTTTTAAGTTTTCAACAAAATAACTTGATTCGTGAACCGAAATGGGTAAAATTACAAAATTATCAACAATTATTATTTGAAGATGAATTATTTAAAACATCGTTAATCGTAACGTTTAAGTATGTATTTTTAACGGTACCATTAGTACTTGTCTTTGCATTATTTATTGCATATATCTTAAACTTTAAAATTAAGGGGGTTAACTTCTTCCGTACCGCATATTATATCCCTTCAATTTTAGGAGGAAGTGTTGCTGTTTCGATCGTTTGGAAATTTATTTTTGGAAATGATGGAGTCATTAATGCCATGTTAGATATGGTTGGACTTGAACCAGTAATGTGGTTAACAGATACAAGATACGCACTGATTGTATTAAGCTTACTGAAAGCTTGGCAGTTTGGATCAGTCATGGTAATCTTCTTATCGGCTTTACAAAATGTCCCACAATCTCTTTATGAAGCAGCGTCAATTGATGGGGCAGGAAAATGGCGTTCATTTTTCACTATTACGGTGCCTATGATTACACCCGTTATCTTATTCAATGCCGTTCAATTGCTTGTTAAATCATTCCAAGAATTTAACTCAGCTTACTTAATCTCAGATGGAGGCCCATTAAATTCAACTTATTTATTAAACCTTTTCATCTACAAAAACGCATTTAGTAGTTTCAAAATGGGATATGCCTCTGCAGCCTCATGGATTATGTTTATTATTATCATGGCATTAACAGCAGTTGTATTTAGAAGTTCAAATTATTGGGTACATTATAACGATTAAGGAGGTTGAGTCATCATGACAAGTAGTTTAAAACGAAAAGTTAATGTTTATACGCGCTATACAATCCTTGCAGTCGTTGGATTATTTATGATGTACCCGCTTCTATGGCTTGTTGGCGCTTGTTTCAAAGAAAATTCAGAAATTTTTACATCAGCGGCCTTTTGGCCGAAAAATCCAGTCAATGGATTAGAATCTTTTATGAATGGATGGAAAACGAATACCCCGTTCTCATTAGGGCATTATTTTTTAAATTCATTATATTTCTTAATTCCAAGAACGATCTTTACAGTTATTTCAAGTATTTTAACTGCTTATGTCTTAACAAGACGTTCATTTAAATTTAAAAAGATTGTGTTTGCGCTTGTTATTGGGACACTATTAATGCCAGATGTTGTCTTCCGTATTCCATTATACTTATTCTGGCGTGACTTAAGTTTATTAGATACACATATTCCACTCTGGTTAGATAGTGCATTTGCAACCAATTCATTCTTTGTCTTTATGCTCATTCAGTTTATGCGAACGATTCCGAAAGAGTTAGATGAAGCAGCTAAAATGGATGGATGTAACTCATTCCAAACTTTGGTTCATATCTTAATTCCAGTGATGAAACCATCAATTATTACTGTGGCATTGTTAACGTTTATGTGGGGAATGAATGATTTCCAAGGACCATTAATTTATATCTCAACCATTGAAAAATATCCATTATCGATTGCGATGCGTTTAGCAATGGATAATACAGATTCTTCAGTTCAATATCGTAATATTTTTGCCATGTCATTAATGTCGATTATCCCATGTATTCTTTTATTCTATTGTGCACAAAGTTACTTCATTGATGGAATTGCAACAACAGGATCAAAAGAATAGAATTCAGATGAAATAACTAATGGCTTTAGCCATTAGTTATTTAACTATATATGAAAATCACGAGGTGGAGGGTTGGTAGAAGGTGCAGCAGTTAGAACCATATTTTAAAACATACTTAAAGCAGTTCAAACCTTATAAAGGATTTTGGTGCTATGAGGATGGTGTTATCTTAAAAGGAGCTGTCGATTTATACCGTGCAACAAACGACGACGAGTATTGGAGTTTTGTCGAGAGGTATTTAAATGAGTTTGTTGACGCAAAGGGGACATTAAAAGGTTACAAAGCCTCAGAATATAATATCGATCATGTCAATGCAGGAAAAGTTTTATTCGATGCTTATCAAAAAACGAAAGATGAGCGTTACAAAGTCGCGATTGAACATCAGATGGATCAGTTACGAACACATCCACGAACAAAATCAGGGAACTTTTGGCATAAGAATCGATATCCATATCAAGTATGGTTAGATGGGCTTTATATGGCGTTACCTTTTTATACTCAATATGAAACGGTCTTTAATGGACTTCAAAACTATGAGGATATCTATCATCAATTTATGGAGGTTTACCAAACACACCGTAACTCTGATAATGGTTTATACTATCACGCATTTGATGAATCAAAAAGTCTATTTTGGTGTGATAAAGAAACGGGGTTATCACCAAATTATTGGTTGCGTGCTGAGGGATGGCTACTAATGGCCCTAATTGACTCGATTGATCAAATGAGTGAAACCATCTTTGAGTATTATAAAGGTCTAATTGATATGTTTATTGAGAGTATTGATGCCATCCTCCCATTTCAAGATCAACAGAGTGGATTATGGTATCAAGTGATTGATCAAATCGATCGTGAAGGGAATTATCTAGAAGTCTCAGGTAGTGCGATGGTGATTTACTCGATTCTCAAAGCAATCCGTTTAGATATTTTAGATAAAAGTTATGCCAAAACAGCGTTAAAAGGATTACAAGGGATTCTTGATATTTATGGTTATGAAGATTCCACAGGTTATCACATTGGAGGAATTTGTGAAGTTGCTGGGCTAGGAAGCTTTAATGGAGTGGTGCGTGATGGAAGTTTTGATTATTATATTTCAGAAAAAGTTGTTCCAGATGAAGCGAAAGGAATTGGCCCACTGATGATGGCATACGCTGAATATTTAATGGGTGGTTATTCTCATGAAAATTAATTTACTGTTTACTTCTTCAACGAGTGCCTTATTTGAACTTGAAAATGATGAGATTGTTCAAACCCTCACACCGTATACTATCCTTATTAATGATAAGATTTATAAAAAACATGGTCAGGATAATGTATTTAGCATCTATGATTTAACACCTAATACGACGTATCAATTAACTTTAATTGAAGAATCTTCAAATCAATCGACTCAATTAAACTTTACAACAAATGAAGAGTATATCTGTTTAAATGTTGCACGATTTAATGCCAAAGGTGATGGAATAGCCGATGATACCTTAGCGATTCAAACAGCGATTATGTCGTGTCCAGTTAATGGACGGGTTTTGATTCCGAAAGGAACATATCGAGTTAAAACCATTTTCTTAAAATCTAATTTAACGCTTGAATTTGAAAAAGGAGCTAGACTTCTTTATGATGTCACACCAGAAAGTGGTGCGATTTTACCCGGCTATCTCACAACTCAAAATCATGACGAGTATTACTTAGGTTCTTGGGAAGGGAATCCGTTAGATACTTTTACTGCTTTAATTCAAGGGATCAATGTTTCAAATGTCAAGATTATTGGAGAAGGTATTTTAGATGGGAACGCTAATAGCAATTGGTGGAAATATCCAAAAAACAAACGAGGTGCATGGCGTCCACGATTATTTCAACTAATAAATTGTGAACAGATATCCGTTCAGGGAATGACATTTACCAACTCACCATCTTGGACCATTCATCCACTCTGGTCAAAAGATTTAATATTTGCTGACTTAAAGATTATCAATCCTAAAGATTCTCCTAATACTGATGGATTAGATCCTGAATCGTGTGAAAACGTCTTAATTGTAGGTGTGTATTTTTCAGTGGGAGATGATTGTATTGCGATTAAATCTGGAAAGATTTATTTAGGACGCCGGTTAAAACGAGCATCAAAAAATATTTGTATTCGAAATTGTAGCATGAATTTTGGCCATGGAGCTGTCGTGATTGGAAGTGAGATGGCAGGCGGAGTCAATAATATTTTAGTTGAACGTTGTTTATTTAATGAAACCGATCGTGGATTACGAATTAAAACACGACGTGGGCGTGGGCGTGATGCAGTTATTGAAAAAATTAAGTTTAGCAAAATTAAAATGACGAAAGTGATTTCGCCATTAGTTATTAATAGCTTCTATTTCTGTGATCCAGATGGACATAGTGACTATGTTAAAACAAAAGAAACTTTAGTCGTTGATGACCGAACGCCATTGATTCGAGATTGTGATTTCGAAAAACTTGATTGCATGGATTGTGAAGCGGTTGCTGGTTATTTCTACGGATTACCCGAACAACCCATTGAAAAAATTAAACTGACAGACTGTCATTTTTCCTTTAATAAAGAGGCCTTGCCAAGCTATCCTGCCATGATGGATGATATTCGAATGTGTTGTAAAGAAGGGTTAATAATGACAAATGTAAACGAAGTAGAGTTAAAACATCTGACATTTGAAGGGATTGAAGGAGAGGAGCTCGTGCTCAAACAGATTAAAAAGGTGGTGACAGAGGATGTTATTAAGAAGATTGATTGCTGAATTAATTGATATTGCCGTCTTAGTTGGGGGAAGTGCTATTGGAATTTTTCTAGCCGGGCAACTAAATGGGATGTTTGAGGAACCTTTCTTTTTGCTGACAATAAGTGAAGTCTGTCTGATTGCACTCATCCCGATTATGCTCCAATCATTATTTTGGCTCGATCATACTACGATTGGAAAAACGATGGTGTTTTGTACCGTTGAAACAATGGATGAAACTGAATTAACTTATTTTGCAATGATGACACGCGAATATGTTTCGAAAGTCTTTTCATGCTATTTAGTTTGTTTACCTGTTTTATTTGGAAAAAAAGGATTGCATGAAATTGTGACCAATTCAGAAGTCAAGTTAAAATTAAAACGAGGATAGAGAGGAATTGAAATGAGAGAGTTTTTGAATGAAGATTTTCTGCTATATAACGAAACAGCTCAAACGTTATATCACAACTATGCCAAACAAATGCCAATTATTGATTTTCATAGTCATTTAAGTGCAAAGGAGATTTATGAAAATAAACAGTTTAATAATATTACCGAAGTTTGGCTTGGGGGCGATCACTATAAATGGCGTGCGATGCGTACGTTAGGTGTCTCAGAAGATGCTATTACAGGGACCGTTGATAGCGAAGAAAAATTTAACGAATGGGCAAAATCTATGCCCTATTTAATTGGCAATCCATTATATCACTGGACGCATTTAGAACTTCAACGCTACTTCAATATTAAAACCCCATTAAGTGCTAAAACAGCAAAAGATATTTATGAAGAGTGCAATCGATTATTAGCGACACCAGAGTATCGTGTACGTGGCTTGATTGATCAAATGAACGTGGATGTTATTTGTACAACGGATGATCCTTGTGATGATTTAAAATATCATCAATTAATACGCAAAGAAGGAACTTTTAAAACGAAGATCTTACCAACATTTAGACCGGATAAAGCAGCAAATATTGAATTAAGTTGGTTTAATGACTGGATTTTACAGTTAGGAACTGTCGTTGGTTATAACATTGAGAATTTAGACGATTTGTTTAATGCGTTAGAAGCGCGTATGGATTTCTTTATCAGCTGCGGATGTAAAGCATCTGATAATGGGGTCGATGTTTTAGCCTTTACTGAGTCAACTAAAGAGGAAGCCGATGTTATTTTGAAAAAAGCGCTCGCTCATGAGCCATTAACTAAAGAAGAAGTTGAGAAATATAAAACTCAAATGTATTTATTCCTTGGAGAACAATATCACAAACGTGGGTGGGTAATGCAATTTCATATCGGAGCGATGCGTAACAATAATACGACGATGCTTGAAAAATTAGGACCAGATACGGGATATGACTCAATTAATAATTCATTAGATACACAAAAATTATCGAAATTTTTAAATGCCTTAAATGTAAATGGAAACTTACCAAAAACGATTATTTACGATTTAAATCCAAGTGATAACCACAAAATTGTGACGTTAATGCAATGTTTCCAAGATGGAATGACACCTGGTAAAATTCAATTTGGTTCAGCTTGGTGGTTCAATGATCATAAAGATGGGATGAATGATCAAATGCGTGCATTAGCAGCTAATGGAGTGTTATCAAAATTTGTTGGGATGTTAACGGACTCAAGAAGTTTCTTATCGTTCCCACGTCATGAGTACTTTAGACGGTTATTATGTCAGTTACTTGGAGAGTATGTTGAATTAGGTGAATATCCAGCCGATATGGACCTTTTAGGACAAATTGTTCAAGATATTTGTTATTACAACTCAAAACAATTCTTTAATTTAATAGATTAATTAGAACAGTGGGGGGCTTTATGAATATTTTAAATGAGTCAATGATTCAACGACCAAATCGTCCGATCAAAGTAGTTCAATTTGGAGAAGGAAATTTCTTACGAGCTTTTGTTGATTGGATGTTACAAGAATTAAATAATGCAGGTCTATTTAACGGTGATATTGCTGTTGTTCAACCGTTAGAATTTGGACGTGTTAAAGAATTGGAAAAACAAGATGGATTATACACGTTGATTCAAGAAGGAGTTCAAAATAATGAGTTTATCTCAAAATCACAAATTATTGATAGTTTAAAAATGTTTGTGAATCCTTATGAGTCATACGAAGATTACTTAAAACTAGCTGAGATTGATACATTAGAGTTATTAATTTCAAATACAACCGAATCAGGAATTGTTTTAGATGAAAATGATTCAATTGATGCCACACCTCCTAAAACGTTCCCTGGTAAAGTCTTAGCTTTTCTATATCATCGTTATCAAATCTTCAATGGAGATCCATCAAAAGGATTATATATTGTTCCATGCGAGTTAATTGATAATAATGGGGATGAACTATATCGCTGTGTGAAAGCGTTAGCTAAAATTCATGGATTAAGCGAAGATTTCATGACATGGTTAGATGAAGCGAATACCTTTACCAATACATTAGTAGATCGTATTGTTCCAGGTTATCCAGCAACTCGAATTGAAGAGTTGACCAATCAACTAGGATATATTGATCATAATTTAGTACTCGGTGAAGTATTCCATTTATGGGTTATTGAGGATCGTAATGGCATCTCTGAGGTGTTAAATGGAGCAGAAGCGGGATTAAATATTTTATTCGTTAAAGATATTAAACCTTATAAAATTCGAAAAGTGCGTATTTTAAATGGACTTCATACGTTAATGGTGCCAGTGGCGTACTTAAGTGGAATTGATACCGTCGGAGAAACAATGGCAGATAAAACATTATTGAAATACCTTCATCAAACGGTGGAACATGAAATGGTTCCAGCCACTGAAAAGTACTTAACCAGTGAGGAGTTACATCAATTTGCGAAAGAAGTCTATGATCGTTTTAATAATCCACGTGTAAGACATGAATTAATGTCAATCGCTTTAAATTCTAGTGCTAAATTTAAAAGTCGTTTGTTACCAACAGCCTTAGATTATGTGGAGAGATTTGGTCAATTCCCAAAAAATATGGCGTTCTCATTAGCAAGTGCTTTTGTTTTTTATCGCGGTATTCGTGGAAATGATCCGATTGCACTTCAAGATGAGCCTGAATTATTGAATTACTATCATGAATTATGGTCTAAATACGAATCAAATGAGATGAGTTTAGAGGAAATCGTTTCAGCCTTTTTAGGTATGAAAAATCATTGGGGGCTTGATTTAAATGCAATCCCACAATTAACAAAAGAAATAGTTAGTATGACCTCTAGTATTTTAAGCCATGGGATGAAAGAGGCTTTAACAGATATGGTGGTGGGAGCATGAGACACTATATCAAGTTACATGAAGATGATAACGTTATCGTTGCTTTAACTGACTTAGAAAGTGGTAGTACTTTAACGATTAATGGAGAACCATTAATCGTTAAAGAAAACATCAAACAAGGACATAAGGTGGCGATCTCTAAAATTTCAAACAATGATTTTATTATTAAATATGGATATCCGATTGGTCATGCGCTAAAAGAGATTGAACCTGGAACACATGTTCATACTCATAATATTAAAACAAATTTAAATGATTGTTTATCGTATGAATATCAACCCAACTTAAAGCCAGACATTAGACCGCTGATGGATCGAGAGATTCGCGCTTATTATCGAAAAAATTGGGAGATTGGAATTCGAAATGAACTTTGGATTATCCCAACCGTTGGATGTGTCAATAAAACGGCCGAAATCATTAAAAATGAGTTTTTAGCTCAGACTGAAAACTTAGCTATTGATGGGGTGTTTGCATTTTCTCATCCATTTGGGTGTTCACAAATGGGGGATGATCATGAAACAACACGTGCTATTTTACAAAATATCGTGAAGCATCCAAATGCGGGAGGCGTTTTAGTTTTGGGTCTCGGCTGTGAAAATAATCAAGTGGAGGCCTTTAAAGAAACGCTTGGTGATTATGATGAGGAACGCGTTCGCTTTTTAGTATCACAAGAGGTTGAGGATGAAGTTGAAGCAGGTGTGACGATTCTAAAAGAGCTGTATGATCTAATGAAACAAGATTATCGGGCAACAGCGTTACTTCGTAATCTGAAGATTGGGTTAAAATGTGGAGGTAGTGATGGATTCTCAGGAATTACAGCTAACCCGCTACTTGGCTATTTATCAGATTATATCGTTAGAAGTGGGGGAACGACCGTTTTAACAGAAGTTCCAGAAATGTTTGGAGCAGAAACCATCTTAATGAATCGTGCAAAAGATGAAGAGACATTTAATAAAATTGTTCATTTAATTAATGACTTTAAAGGCTACTATGAACGCAATCATCAAGTGTGTTATGAAAATCCAAGCCCAGGAAATAAGGCTGGGGGAATTACAACCCTTGAAGATAAATCATTAGGATGTACACAAAAAGCTGGAACCTCGAATGTGATGGATGTGTTAAGCTATACAGACCGTGTGACACAACGGGGATTAAATTTATTACAAGGTCCAGGGAATGATTTAGTGGCAGTCACTGCTTTAGGAAGCGCGGGATGTCATTTAGTCTTATTTACCACGGGACGAGGAACGCCGTTTGGAGGATTTGTTCCAACGATTAAGGTAGCAACTAATCATGAATTAGCGATTAAAAAGAAACATTGGATTGATTATGATGCGAGTACTCTATTAACAGCTTCAACAACAGAAGAAGTAGTCGAAGATTTTATTAATTATGTTTGTGATGTTTGTAGTGGGAAATGGACGAATAACGAACGAAATGGCCATCGTGAAATTGATATTTGGAAATCAGGTGTGACGTTATAAACTGAATTTTTATAGATTTTTCACAGTTGATACAAATGAGTTTGATATAATTAGGAGGTTATCTTTTATATGAAATTAGGAATTCGTGCTCATGATTTAGGACGATCACCAGCACAACAACTCATTCAATCTTTAAAAAATCATCACTTTCCTTTTATTCAATTAGTGTTGGCCAAAGCTATTGAAGCCGATCAACCTCAGTTATTGATTGATGATGAAAGTTTTATCAATGAGTTGAGTCAACAGTTACAAATGAATCACATTGAGGTGGCCATGTTAGGTGCTTACTTTAACCCCATTCATAGTAATAAGGATAAGGTAGCGCAATCAGTTGAATATTTTAAAAAACATTTAAAAGTAGCGAAACAATTTAACACGACTTTAGTGGGGACTGAGACGGGATCTTATAACGATGATCAATGGACGTTTCACGAACAAAATAGTAGTGAAGAAGCGTTTTTAGAAGTGAAGCGCATTTTCTCACAGTTACTAGAAGTCGCTCAAACAGAAGGTGTTTATGTGGCCATTGAACCAGCTTATCATCACGTCATTTCATCACCTAAACGTTTGAGACGATTAATGGATGAGTTGGCTCATGATCATATTCGTGTCACGTTTGACTTGTTTAACTTACTTTCTATTGACAATTATAAGAATCAACGGGCTATTATTGATGAAATGATTGAACTCTTCCGACAAGATATTCGAATTATTCATGTTAAAGACTTTATTATTGAAAATAGTGAGTTAAAGCAGGTCGCGCCTGGTCAAGGATTACTTGATTATGCCTACCTATTAGAAAGACTTAAAGAGTTACCAATAGAACCTATCATGATATTTGAGGGAGTAGGTGGAGACGACATCGTTAAGAGTGCGGCGTTCTTAAAAACATTTAACTAAGAGATGACAACTCGTCATGAAGGAATGAAGTCAATATGAAAATTAATCGAACGACACAACGAACGATTGAAATCTTAGATTTAATTGCCTCTAGTCAAGATGGGCTAACTTTGAATGAGATTGCAAAAGAATTAAATATGCCTAAAACGAGTGCATTTGATATTTTAGAAACGCTCGTGCAGTTAAATATGCTGTATATTAAGGAACAACGCTTAAAAACGTATGCGATTGGTGTGAAGGCATATGCCATTGGAAACATGTACTCCAAGACCTCATTATTGCTTAATAGTGCAGGTCCAATCATGAAGCGGCTATCTCAAGAAATTAGAACCACCACTTTGTTAGCAAAAGAGAATAATGGAAGTTTACTTTATACATTAAAACATGAGCCCGCAAAAAAGATTATTGCAACACCAGAAGTGGGAGAGGTTGCTTATTTACATTCGACCAGTATCGGAAAGGCCATCTTAGCTTTTTCTAAACATCAATTGGAGTTAATTGATCAATTGGATTTATATCCGATGACGAAACGGACGATTACATCAAAAAAGGCGTTAACTCAAGAATTATTGATCATCAAAGAACGTGGTTATGCGATTGCAAATCGTGAAAATGAAGAATACACCTACGCCATTGCTGCTCCGATTTTTGATTATCATGGTGTTGTTTCATCAGCCATTGGTGTGGTTCATCTATATAAAGAGGAATATCAAGCCGAAGAGGATATTAAAAAAGTGGTTGAAGCGGCAAAAGAAATTTCGAGTTTATTAGGATATCGAGAATAAACAAGTGAGAGGGGAATCATAAAAATGAAATTAAATACACGTTATTCAAATCATCCAAATGATGTGAAACATTATACAACTGAGGAGCTTCGTGAGCATTTCTTAATTGAAGAAGTCTTCGTGAAAGATGAAGCAAACTTAACATATTCACATAATGATCGTATTATTGCTGGGGGGATTCAACCCGTCCAGGAGATTTTAACACTGGAAGCCGGAAAAGAAATGGGGGTTGAAACATTCTTTGAACGCCGTGAAGGTGGAATTATTAATATCGGTGGAAAAGGAATCATTACACTAGATGGTGAAGCGTATGAACTTGATTATCAAGATGGACTCTATATTGGAATGGGCGTTAAAGAAATCACTTTCAAATCAGTAGATGCAACCCAGCCTGCTAAATTTTATTTCAATAGTGCGCCAGCTCATCAGTCTTATCCACATACTTTGATTACACTTGAAAAAGCAAATAAAGTTCACTTAGGATCGGATGCGGAATCAAATAAGCGTACCATTAATCAATACGTTCACCCAGCGGTATGCAAGTCATGTCAATTAGTGATGGGAATGACGATTTTAGCACCAAATAATATGTGGAATACGATGCCATGTCATACACATGAACGTCGTATGGAAGTTTATTTCTATTTTGATTTAGATGAAACTAGCAACGTTTTTCACTTTATGGGGCAGCCACAAGAGACTCGTCATTTAGTCGTTCGTAATGAACAAGCGGTTATTTCTCCAAGTTGGTCGATTCATTCAGGAGTTGGAACAAGTCGTTATACATTTATCTGGGGAATGTGTGGAGAAAATATTACATTTGATGACATGGATCATGTCGCCATGAAAGATTTAAAATAAAAATACACTAGGTAAAAAAAGTAGAAGAGGTGTCTTATGAAAAAATATGAAGTCATTAAGGAAATTTGTGAAACAGGTGTCGTAGCTGTTGTTCGTGCTGAAAACGAAGAGCAAGGAATTGAAATCTCAAAAGCCTGTTTAGCAGGTGGAATTAAAGCGATTGAGTTAACTTTCACCGTACCTTTTGCTGATGAAGTGATTAAATCATTAGTTAAAGAGTTTGGATCAAGCATGTTAATTGGTGCTGGAACCGTATTAGATAGTGAAACAGCTCGTATTGCAATTTTAGCAGGTGCTAAATATATCGTCTCTCCAGGATTTGATTTAGAAACAGCTAAATTATGTAATCGATATCAAGTTCCTTACATGGCAGGATGTATGACGATTACAGAAGTCATCACAGCGATGGAAGCAGGAGTAGATATTGTTAAATTATTCCCTGGAAGTGCATTTGGACCAAGCTTCGTTAAAGCAGTGAAAGGACCTCTTCCACAAGCGAATATTATGCCAACGGGTGGCGTTAGCTTAGACAATGTCGATCAATGGATTAAAAATGGATGTGTGGCCGTCGGAGTAGGTGGAGATTTAACAGCTCCCGCTAAATCCGGTGATTATGAAGCTGTAACAGAATTAGCTAGACAATTTGTTGAAAAAGTAGCAAATGCTAGAAAGAACTAGGTGATGAAAATGAAGAAGTTTGTAACCTTGGGGGAGGTTATGCAACGTCTAACTCCACCGGCTCATGATAAATTAGAACAATGCCGAAGTTTAAATGTCACGTATGGGGGGAGCGAAGCAAATATCGCGATTGCTTTAGCGAATTTTGGCCATGATGTTAGATTTGCGACAGTATTACCTGATAATCCATTAGGAATTGCTGCTTATCGATCACTCAGACAATATGGAATCGATTTAACACCAACTAAACTTAAAGGTGACATATTAGGAAGCTATTATGTTGAGGTAGGTTATTCGTTACGCGCTTCGAATGTTATTTATAACCGAAAATATTCAGCCATTGCCCAGATGGAGGCAAATACGCTTGATATGGACGAAGTTTTATCGGATCGTACTCATTTGCATGTCAGTGGAATTACCCTAGCTTTAGGAAAAGAGATTAGAGAATTTACACTTGAGTTAGTTAAAGTGGCGTTTGAACGTGGATTAACGATTAGTTTTGATTTTAATTATCGTGCAAAATTATGGACTGTTGAAGAAGCGTCTACGGTGATTCGTGAAATCTTACCATATGTTCATATTGTTTTTGGAAGCTTATATGATATTGAAACCATTGGTGGATACCGCTTAGAGCAAGCCTTTGAATCAGTAGATGCTAAGCGTAAAGCTGTATTTCATTACTTCATGGCTAACAGTCACTGTCAAGCTGTTTTTGGAACGGTTCGTGAACAACAATCCACTCATCAAAATTGTTTAAGTGCGTACTGTTATACCAAAACGGGTGATGTGTATACCACCAATCAAACGTATCAATTTGAAATTATTGACCGTGTCGGAGCGGGAGATGCGTTTGTGGCAGGCGTGTTAAATGAATTAGATTTAAACCGTCAAACATATCAGGAAGCATTAAATTACGGATTAGCATGTGGGGTTCTAAAACATACGATGAATGGAGATGTTTTATTAACTCACGATCAAGAAGTCAAAGATTTAATGAGCCAGACGGGTTCAGTTGGAATGAAACGATAAAAAAGAAAAGGGGTATAGTATGATTTTAGAACAATTTAAGTTAGATGGAAAAGTGGCAATCGTTACAGGAGCAGCTGTTGGACTAGGACAAGGAATGGCAGTCGGATTAGCTGAAGCAGGTGCTGATATTGTCGCTGTAGGAATTAGTTCAATGGATGAAGTTAAGGCAGCCGTTGAAGCAGTTGGACGCCGTTGTTTAACGATTGAAGCAAATTTAATGTCAACAGATCCAATTCAATCCATTATTGATCAAGCAATTGCTGAGTTTGGACATATCGACATTTTAGTCAATAATGCAGGAATTATTCGTCGTGAGGATTCAGTTAAGTTTTCAGAAAAAGATTGGGATGACGTCATTAATTTAAACTTAAAATCTGTTTTCTTCTTCTGTCAAGCGGCAGCCAATCAATTTATGAAACAAGGAACAGGTGGAAAAATTATTAATATTGCATCGATGTTATCATTTCAAGGTGGAATTCGTGTGCCATCTTATACAGCGAGTAAGTCAGGGGTAAAAGGGATTACAATGTTAATGGCCAATGAATGGGCAAAACATGGGATTAATATTAATGCGATTGCTCCAGGCTATATGGCGACAGCTAATACAGCACAACTTCGTGCTGATGAACAACGTAGTTCAGAAATTTTAGGACGTATTCCAGCTGATCGTTGGGGAACACCAGAAGATTTAAAAGGACCTGTTGTCTTTTTAGCAAGCTCAGCAAGTGATTATGTCAATGGATATACAATAGCTGTTGATGGTGGTTGGTTAGCACGTTAAATAACAGTAAAAACAAAAAGAGCATCAACTCATGGTGCTCTTTTTTTGTATCGAAGAAACATGGTAAAATGTCATTTAATTAATTTTTAATGTGGCATAAGCTCATATCGTTTTGATGTTAATCAAACTATAATAGGTGTTGAAAAGGTCTAAATGAGGGGTGGGAAAAATTGAAAGAATTGAAACGCTTGAAGAAAGAAATTATAGTCCTTGGAATTCCTATTTTAATAGAGCAGATTCTTACAACAACGATGGGAATGATGAACACCATGCTATCTTCTAATTTGGAAGGAGATGTTGGGATTCATGTTGTTTCTGCTATATCTATGATTGATTCCTTTAGCTATTTATTTATTTCAGTATTTACAGCATTTGCTATGGGGGGAACGGTTGTTGTCGCACAATATGTTGGGCGTAACGATTACGCAAAAGCAAATGAGGCTACGATGCAAGGCATTATATCAACAACCTTTATTTCCATTTTTATTATGATATTGTTACTCGTATTTAATCGACCCTTAATTCAACTTGTTTATCACGGAGTAGAACCTCAAGTGATGGAGTATGGAATTACTTATTTTAGTATTGTATTATTTAGCTTTCCATTTATAGCCTTAACTTTAATGGCTAATGGAATTTTAAGAGGTGCTGGGGATACAAAGATAGCAGCGATTAGTAATGTCGTCGCTAATATTTTTAATATTCTTTTAACTTATCTTTTCTTATATGTGTTTAAATGGGAGATTGTCGGTGCAGCCTTAGGAATTTCTTTAGCTCGTGTGATTGGAACCCTTTATGTGATGTGGATTTTAATAAAGGGGAAGAAGGCGATTCAGTTTGGAAAAATCCAACTGTATCGTCCACAATTTAATTATTTACGTCAGATCTTTTATGTAGGGGTACCTGCAGGAATTGAATCCGTTATTTTTCACTTAGGTAAATTACTGACACAAGTGTTTATTGGGGGGATGGGGGCGATTGCCATGTCTTCGAACTCAATCGCTAATTCTATTATTAATTTGATTAACATTCCAGGAAATTCATTAACGACTGTGGCAACCACAATTGTAGGGCAAGAAATTGGTCGTAAAGAAACGGCTTTAGCAAGACATACTCTTCGTTTTATTACCCGCTTCGCGGTTGTTTGTTTAGTTATTTTGGGCGCTTTTTCTATTCCGACTGCCTGGTATTTTGTTGCGCTTTATACGGATAATCCAGAGGTGTTAAGTTATGCCACTCGCTTGATTCAACTTAACGCACTAGCTACACCAATCTGGGCTTTTTCTTTTGTTTTACCTGGTGGCTTAAAAGGAGCAGGCGATGGAAAGTATACGATGATGACGGCCATCATTGGAATGTGGGTGTTTCGAGTAGGATTGGGTTACTTATTTGGAGTGGTACTAGGTTGGGGAGTCGCAGGAATTTTTATTGCGATGTTCGTTGATTGGGCCGTTCGAGGCATCCTTTATGTGATTCGTTTACGTGGCGATCAATGGCTCAATCATCATTTTATTGATGAAGAGGAAATAGAATTAAACATAACAGTTACATAAAAAGTCAAACAATCGCGATTGTTTGACTTTTTATGTAAAGTTTAGAGGAATTTAATCATATGATTTATTAGTTATCGGTATTTTTAACGATAAGATTCATAGTTAAGAAAGGAAGGTTGCTATGAATAAAGAATTAACATCCATGATGGAGTTAACTAGTTTTTTAGATTTACATGACGGGGATCATCTACTGGAGTTAACAACAGGACATGACTTAATAGCACCGATTTTAAAAAGTTTAAATCCTAATTTAAATTATACGATTGATCTGTGTCAATTAGAAAATGTGATGATTAACTGTGAAGCGATAGGATATTATCATCGTATTTTTTTTATGAATGGATTAGATAATTTAGCATTTGAATATGATACGATTTTGATTTCAATGATATTTAACACGTTCAGTAAAGAGGAAGGATTAGCCTTATTAAATAAATTAGTCAAACAAATGAAAAAAAATCTTTATTTTATCATTGAGGAGGAATCTCCCCAAAATATTTGGACTCTCCAAGATTTTAAAGATTTTGATCTTTCTTTTTTTAATCTAGCTCAATCTCAACAGAAACTCATTAAAATTTATCCCTCATCTGACGTTTTAGAAGTCCCATCTTTAGAGTGGTCAACGTGTCATCAGTCACTTTCTATTTTATATGTTCTTCCGCATCGAAATTTAACGGGTGGACTGAAGATGTTATATGAACAAATGAAGGCTTTACAAAAAAGAGGCCATCAGATTAGTGTGATGATTCGTGGAAATTATGAGAAAGTAGTTCCAGATTGGGTAGAAGACTTTGTCCCCGATCAAGAGTTCATTCTTAAGCCACATGAATCGTATGAAATGTATTTAAAAGATATCGATGTTATTTTTGCTGGTTTTTATAATCAGGTTGAAGAATTGAAAAATGATAGAGTTCCTGTGGTGTACTGGGAACAAGGGCATGAATATTTATATGGAGATGTGAAAGATAAAACGCATGAAGCAATGATTCGAGAGTCACTGAAGCATCAATTTAATCAAGATATTTGTTATGCTACAGATTCTAATTATGTTCATGATATTGTTAAAGCCCGATTTCATAAGGAATCATATGTGTTACCCATCTTTATTGATACGCACGTTTATTATCCAAAAGAAAAAGAACCAGATGATTTATTAACTATCTTATTAGTTGGAAATCCACTGTTAGCGTTTAAAGGATTTATCAAAGCGTTACAGGTTCTAGTCAATGCCTGGTCACAAGGATTACGTTTTAAGGTGAATTGGGCGTGTCAAGTTCAGCCGCAAACGAGTCCGTTACCCTTTGAAATTAATTATTTTGTGAATGTCTCTCAGACTGAACTTGCACGAATTTATCGTGAATCAGATATTTTACTCAGTTGTTCTTTGTATGAAGGTTGTCCAATGCCACCTCTTGAAGCGATGGCCTCTGGTGTGGCAGTGATTACTACTGATTGTGGTGGGATTCATCAATATGCTATTCATCAAGAAAATGCCTTAATTGCAACGTCAAATACTATTTTTGAATTAACTGCGCATTTAAAAGAATTACTAACTAATCATGAGCTACGTCATCAATTAATTAAGAATGGGATTCAAACCGCAAAAAAATTAAATAATGACCATGGAGCTGAGTTACTCGAAAACATTTTAAGCAGCAGTATTCATCAATTTAAAGAGAAAAAGAACGAGTCTAGAAAGGTTAGAGTTTTATTTATGATTGGAACCCTACTTGGAGGAGGGGCGGAAAAGGTTCTTTTAAATTTAGTTAAGGAGATGGATAAAGATATTTTTGATATTACGGTACAAACCATCTACCATCAAGGGATTTATATTGATGAAATTAAACAGTATGCGACGTATAAAACGATTTATAAGCAAGTGGCAAGTAGTATTGAAGAAGCTGAGCAATTAAAGGCATATTATCATGATTTAAGCACACTTAATCATGAAGAATTCAGTCAAGCGGTGATTAATGAGGTATATGATATTGAAGTTGCCTTTTTAGAAGATCACTCAACGCGGATTATTGCTTATTCACCCAATAAGCAGGCTAAAAAAGTGGCCTGGGTTCATACGGATTTAATTAAACATACAGGTGCCGATTTATGTTTTAAAGATTTTGAAGAGCATAAGGGATGCTATGAAAAATTTGATCAAATTGTTTGTGTTTCTGAAGGGGCTAAGGAGGCATTTGTAGAAAAGTTCGGCATCAAAGATAATGTTTTTGTTCGATATAATCCAATTAATGAAATCGAAATTCAAGAGAAGGCCAACCAGGCTTATCTAGGAGATTTAGGAGAGGAATTTAAAATCGTTTCCGTTGGACGATTAGCACAAGAAAAAGGTTATGATCGTTTATTAATGATTCAAAAGAAACTAAAAGAATTAGGCTTTAAATGTCGATTAATCATCGTTGGTGAAGGTCAGAAAAGAAACGAATTAGAAGCATTGATTAATGAACATGAGTTAAATGACTGTGTAACGTTAGTGGGTTATACCGATAATCCGTATCAAATCGTGAAACAGTGTCAATTATTTGTTTGCTCATCGTATGTTGAAGGGTTAAGTTCGGCAGTGATTGAAGCTCTTATTTTAGGATTACCGGTTGTTGCTACGGATTGCGGGGGCAACAAAGAGCTTTTACAAAATGGAAAAAGTGGTATTTTAGTTCATAATGATATGCAATCTTTATTTAATGGAATTTATTATGTGTTATCAAATACAGTGATGTATTTTGAATTAACGATGCGAGCTAAACAACGGGGAAAAAATTTTTGTTACAAAAAACAAGTCGAAGAAATTCAGAGTCTTTTACTGAGTTAACGATGAAAGGAGAGAGTGTCTTGGGATATTGTCAAGTAACGGTTTTTACATCGACTTATAATCGTCGGTATACGTTAGAAAGATTGTATGAATCCTTAAGAGGACAAACAGTCAAACCCATCGAATGGATTATTGTTGATGATGGATCGAGTGACGATACTTATCAGTTGATTTTTCCTTGGATTGAAACAGAAATCGATTTTGAGATTATTTATTTACGAGTTAAAAATGGTGGAAAGCATCGGGCGATTAACAAAGCCTGTGATTTAGCGCGTGGCGATCTTTTTTGCATTGTGGATTCTGATGATTATTTAACCAATGATGCGATTGAAAAAATAATAACTTGGGAACAATCGATTCAAGGAAAGCCTGGATATGCGGGTGTTGCTGGGAATAAAGGATTTAGTGATCATCAATTAATTGGGAGAACGTTTGAGAGCAAATACGTGGATGCAACGTCACTTGAACGTGAAAAATATCAAATAGAGGGAGATAAAGCAGAGGTGTTTTATACATCTGTTTTAAAAAAATATAAGTTTCCTGAAATTCAAGGAGAAAATTTTATCACTGAATCAGTGGTTTGGTTTCATATTGCGAGTGACGGCTTAAAAATCAGATGGTTTAATGACATTATTTATATTGCTAATTATTTGGAGGATGGATTAACGAAGAATGGTGATCAATTAATTCAAAAGAATCCAAAAGGAACCCTCTTAACTCAACACTTACAGCAATCCTATTACCAACAGTTTATTTTAAAAGAAAAAGAAGAAGTGCGCCATTATGTTCATGAGGTGTTAGTGAGTGGAGACTTAGAAGCTGGGATTACATATTTAAATGGATTAGTTCCTCGAGTCAAAAATGACATTGAAATTCAGTTAATGTTAGCTCAACTCTATCTTTATCTAGGGAAAATCTCAGTAGCTAAAAACATCCTGAATGATATGACGATGGTTTATTCAAAAGATGCAAGGCCTTATTTAAAGTTAGGAAAAATTGAAGAGCACGAGCAGCAGTTATCATTAGCAGTATCACATTATCAAAAGGCGTTATTATATTTGGATGAATCAGCTAATCAATCATTAATTGAAAAGTTAAAAAAGAGCTATCATTTCACATCAAACCAAATTGATAGAGTCTTGTTAATCAGGGTGAAAGAACATTATAAAAAAGGTGAACTAGAAGAAGCTAAACAATTAATCATTAAAAATCCAGCCATCGATGAAAGTTATCGATTAGAACTTGGTTTTTACTTTAATAACGAACGCTTTGTTTATTATATTATTGGATTAATTTTAGGCGTAGATGATATTTCGAGTTCACCTGAAGATTTGGATTATGTTAAGGCCCATCAATTATTTGATCAGTGTCAGTATGACCAAAGCTTAGTTTATTTATTTAAAGTCTTATCTAAACAGTTAACGCCACTCAGCCTTTACCGTTTAAGTTACATTTTAAAACAAAAAGGTCAGTTAGGATTAGCAACTAAATATGAGAATTTATATCGGTTAGTAAGTAATCAGATTAAATCTAGTGGACGAATTTATTTTATTGAAGAATCAACAACGCCACTTCATAAATTTAGAACTGATATCAATACAATCTTTCATCAGATGGGCTTTCATTCCTTGAATCGGGAGTTAGAACTTGGAAACTTTAATTTTTCTATTTTTGATACCGTTTTGTTTCAGTATCCATTTAGCTCGAATGTTGAAAAAATTTTCAATAGTTGTTGTACGTTAAATTTAAAGACGATTTTAGTCGTGCATCAAGTGGAGGATTTAAATGAAATGATTCAGTTAAATCAAGCCTCAAGGCTGATTGTGATGAGTCACGATCTGAAAACTAAATTAATTGAACAGGGGTGTTACTGTCAACTACTTGTACGAGAGCATCTTGATTATTTAATAAATCAAGAACTAGTAGTTCCCACATTTTCAAAAAACGTTATTCTCGTCGAAGATGATGAAATACTTGATGATTGGAACGATAATCATTCATTCACCTTAAATGTATATGGGAAAAAAACAGTACAGGAAAGAACACACTTAATTTATAAAGGTGAGTTTGATCTTGAACAGACTCCACTTAAGTTAGAAGGAAGTTTTGGATTAGTATCCCCTCATACAACAATAGATTCATGGCAGGTATCTTTATATCTTTTAACTAAACGACCTCTCATTTGTTTTGAAGGAACAGAGCTAGCAACTTTTGTATTAGAGCATGAACTTGGCTTTGTCATTTCAACATTAGATGAAATAGAAGCTAAACTAAATGAAATCTCAAATGAAGATTATGCATACATGGTTGATCATATGACGCCATACTCGATAAATATTGCTTCAGGCGTTTATTTTAAACAAGCCTTAGCTACTGCTTTAAAATAAGTAAATATGATAAAAAAGCAGTTCTGACAGAGTTGAAGCTTAAATTCTTATGAGATCTTTTATTTGTTTAAATGAGATAAAATATAAAATTTGATAGATATCGATTAATCCAGGTGGAAGAGGTTGTGATGAAAATTTTGATTTTAGCGGAAGGATTCAGATACTGCATGCCAAGTATCTTAACATTTAATCGATAGTAGTCGAAGATCTCTCGTGGAAACTTTCCTTTTTCACTCCTCGTCATAAAATTTTCCTTAAATTCTTTCGTATAAGTAATCCTTTTTTAGACACTGACTGAACCTATTCGTTTTGTTTGAGTTGTTGAATCTCTTACGGTGTAAATAACTTCTTGCTCATCTGACATCTTCTTAAAAGCTAATGGTTTAGATTATACTCAAAAGACCTAGAGATATTTTAATCGCTTGTTTGGCATTGTTTATATAACGTTTATGATGGTCCCTTCATACTATATAATACCGGCGTTTAATTTATAGATAGAAAACGAGGATGATATCCTGTATGAATTAAAATAACATATTCAATAGATGGATGATTCCAAACAACAGTAATAGGACCAACGGTGGTCTGAAAGAGAGGAGAATCGAAGTTGAGTCTTTATTATATTGAAGAGATGTTTTATCAAACGCATACCGCTGGAAGTAAACCTAGAAATGACTTTAATACATTTTTGAAAAAATTGGGTTGTCATTCCATTCAAGAGTTGTTGCAAAGTCCAGGTGCAACCTTAAGGATGGATGATTTAGTTTTTATTCAATATACTTTTACGCATCTATGGAAAGAACAAATGTTTCACTTTTGTTCAAGCCATAATATTAAAACAGTGTTATTTATTAATGATATTTCATGTTTGCATGATGGAGATGACTCTAAATTAGAGCCCGAAATACGACTTTTTAACGAAGCAGATTTTTTGATTGTTCATAATGAGAAGATGAAAGGCTGGCTTAGGGAGCATGGAGTCAAGAGTGAAATGATTGTTTTAGGATTATTTGATTATATCGTTGACCCTTTCATTTATGAGACTATTCCCGATCGTCAATTCAGTCATGATGTAGTGTTTGCAGGGAATTTAAATCCAATCTTACGACGATTCTTGTATGATCCTTCTTATCTTCATGAGTATCAATTAAATTTATATGGTCCAGAAGTTTACGGAACCCTTCAATCTCATCATACCACTTATTTCGGAAGTTTTTGTCCAGAGGAAATTCCAGCAAAATTAGAAGGAAGCTTTGGGTTACTCTGGAATGGGGAAAGTCAAGAGACTTGTACTGGGCATGTGTCTTATTATTCAACCATTGCAACACCACATAAACTATCCTTATATCTCCTTGCTAAGTTACCATTAATTTGTTGGGAACAGGCTTCGGAAGCTTCATTTATTATTGAAAATAATCTTGGATTTACAATTTCTTCTTTATCTGAGATTGAGCATAAATTAGAGTTAATTACTGAAGAAGATTACCGCCAAATGGTTAAAAGGGTGGAAGACTATTCTAAACGCCTCTATTCTTGTTATTACTTTAAGCAAGCGATTAACCAAATTTTAAAAAAGCTTCAGATGAGTGAAAGTTCAAGAGATGAATGATAATCTTATACTTTTTCAGACTTTCGGGTGGGCATAAAACTAAAGTAGGAGATTAATAAGCTTTTTAAATCCTAACTTAAACCAAATTTAACTCGTAAAACAAAATGATCTCCGATTAGAATCTGGTGTCCTTTTTTTAAGAAAATAAAATGGATGATAAATTTGAGAATTTAACTTTTAGGTAATATAGCTAGATGGTCTAGAAGGGATGAATGAAGTTTTTTTCTAATTTGTAAACGATTGTTGTTTAAACTAACAAAGTTTGAGAATAAGGAGAGCGACAGAAATGTTTAAAGACAAGGTGTTATTGATAACCGGTGGGACCGGATCATTTGGAAACACAGTTGTAAAGAGCTTTATTGATAAAGGTTTAAAAGAAATCCGGATTTTATCCCGAGATGAGAAAAAGCAAGATGATATGAGAAAAAAATATAATAATCCTAAACTTAAGTTTTATGTTGGGGATGTTCGGGATGAAAAGCGTGTCAAAGAAGTTATGACAGGTGTTGACTATGTTTTTCATGCGGCGGCATTAAAGCAAGTGCCTTCGTGTGAGTTTTATCCATTAGAGGCAGTTAAAACAAATATTATCGGAACTGATAATGTGTTAAATGCAGCGATTGAATGTAACGTTAAAAAGGTTATTTGTTTATCAACCGATAAAGCAGTCTATCCTATTAATGCTATGGGGATGTCTAAGGCGATGATGGAAAAAATTTTCGTCTCACGCGCTCGTTTATTAAATGAGAATCAAACCGTTTTATGTGGTACCAGATATGGAAACGTCATGGCATCTCGGGGATCGGTTATTCCTTTATTTGTCGAACAAATAAAGGCTAGCCAACCCATTACAATTACAGATCCCAAAATGACCCGCTTTCTTATGAGTCTGGAGGAAGCCGTTAAGTTAGTGCTCTTTGCTTTTGAATACGGAAATAATGGCGATCTTTTTGTTCAAAAAGCACCTGCTTGTACAGTTGAAGTTTTAGCTCAAGCTTTACAAGAACTATTTGGCGTAGAGAATGAAGTGAAAGTTATTGGGACGAGACATGGTGAAAAGTTATATGAGACACTCGTTTCAAGTGAAGAGAAGTTAGTATCGGAAGATTTGGGTGATTATTATCGAATTCCATGCGATCATCGCGATTTAAATTATGGTAGTGGGGGGAGTTCTGATAAAATCCTACATCAACAAGAGGCATATACTTCACATAACACGACGCAATTGAGCGTAGAAGAAGTGAAAGAAAAATTATTAACCTTACCATATATTCAAGAAGAACTTAAAAATATGGGGAGGGTGAATCCATGAAGTTTCTGATTTTAGGGGCAAATGGAATGGCAGGGCATATGATTTCAACCTATTTATTTGAAAAAGGGTATACTATTACAACTTTAACAAAATCGCCTTATGAAGTTGGAACTAATATCGTATTAGATGCACGAGATTTTGACACTTTAAAAGCGGTTATTCATCAAGAGTTTGATGTTATTATTAATGCTATTGGTGTACTAAATCATGCGGTAGATGAAAATTTATCGGAAGCTATCTTACTAAATAGTTATCTTCCGCATTTTCTTCAAGAGCAAACACGGAATTCTAAAACCAAAATCATTCATTTAAGTACGGATTGTGTATTTTCAGGAGTAACAGGCGGTTATACAGAGACTTCACCTAAAGATGGGTTAAGTTACTATTCAATGACTAAAAATCTAGGGGAAATTGAGGGACCAAAAGATTTAACTATTCGAACTTCAATCGTTGGTCCGGATTTAAATCCTAGCGGTATCGGCTTGTTTAATTGGTTTATGAAACAGACTGATCCGATTAAAGGATATGATCATGCGATATGGACAGGTGTCACCACTTTAGCATTAGCTCAAGCGATAGAAATCTTTAGTAAAGGAAATTTAAGTGGGATTTATCATTTAGTGAATGCTCAAACCATTTCAAAGTATGAACTCTTACAACTTTTTAATCGATTATTTAAAGATGATAAACTCATTATTTCACATGATGATACGTATTACAGCGATAAATCGTTAATTTGCACACGAGCAGACGAGTGCTTTAAAGTCCCTAGTTATGAGCAAATGTTATTTGAAATGAAACAATGGATCGATACCCATTTAGAATTATATCCTCATTATTAATCTGCCATTGATAATAGATAATTGTAAGCATACCTATCCAAAAAGGAGATCTCGCCTGTATACTTAAAGGATAGATGAGGTCTTTTTTATTAGATTCTTTTACAATTTTTGCCCATGATAAAAAATCCTCTAAGAGGTTTGGTTTCACTAAAAACTCAGGTGTTTTAACTCATTTATTTACCTTACGCAATGCTTCACTCTTTAACGGTAAAATTAATGTAGTGAGAATACGATTAGATTATTTATCATGTGCAACAAATACGGCAAATTTAACCCAGTTCTTTATTTTGACTGGAGCTACGTTAACAGGTGGAACGTTTACCCCAGTTAGTGCTGGACAAAGTGTTGTTGAAGCTTCAACAGATGCAACATTTACTGGGGGAACAGTTTTATTATATCAAGGCGTTTCTGAAGGATCTTCTGCAGGACTTGTCATTTCATCACTGGATATCTTCTTAGCACCTGGAGAAATCTTAGTCGTTCGTGCTCAATCACAAGGAACGGGAGATGTGACAGCGTCTTTAAGTTGGGTTGAATATTATTAAGAAACAAAAAAGAACGTGCAAGTGAGCACGTTCTTTTTATATTATTTTGCTAAAACCACTAATTCGATTGTATCAACTGTTAAGTGATTGATAGTAGATTGTTCGTTAAGTACGCCTGTTTGGTTAGCGATTAATTGGTAGTTATCGTTTAATTCAATATAAAGTGGTGTGTGTGTTGGGTTGATGAAGATTTTAATTTCTTCGTATGGTCCATAAGCTTTAACATCAGAGATGGTGTACTCAATGATACGATCCTCTAATTTGTTAACTGTGACGTGTTGTTTGATTTCTTCTGCTGTGTTTAAGCGTAGGGCTTTAAGTTCTTTACGTAAGTTAATAAATCCTTTGACGAATTCCACAGTTTCGATGTATTCATCTTTGCGGTCCCAGTCGAATTGATTAACGCTATCTGGTGACATGTAAGAGTTATGATCGCCATCTTTTGTGCGGTTAAATTCTTGTCCTGCATGTAAGAAGGCAATGCCTTGAGAGACCAGAATTAAAGCCGTAATCATTTTTTGACGTTTTAAACGTGTTTCTAATGATTCACAACGGTTTGATAACATAATTTTATCAAACAATGTCATATTATCGTGACATTCAACATAGTTTAACGTCATCGTTGGCTCGACAAATAATGCTTCCATTCCGATGTCCGTACAAGATCCTGCGATGACATTCATCGCACGATCAATGTCTCCTGTATATCCTAAACCATATCCAATATCAGACATTTCATATTCAAATGGAGATCCTTTAATTCCACGTCCAAAACGATCGTTGAAGTGAGCGATTTTTGGCATTTTTTCGTTATTGAACATCATCGCTTTTGCTTCTTCTGGCATGATGGATGGCATGTTCCATCCTTCACCGTAAACCATGACTGAAGCATCAATCGCCTGACACTCATCAGCAATTTGATTCATAGTTTCTGTATCTAAAATTCCCATTAAGTCAAAACGGAATCCATCAAATCCATATTCTTTAACCCACATCTTACAAGAGTCAACAATGTATTGACGGCACATTGGACGTAATGAATCCACATCGTTTCCACAGAATGAACCGTTTGAAATTTCACCATTGTCACCAAGTTTGAAATAGTAGTTTGGCATGATGTTTTCAAAAGATGATGTTTGACGGTCAAACATATGGTTGTAAACAACGTCCATGATGACTCTGAATCCTTTTTCATGTAATTTAGCAATCATTTGTTTCATTTCAATGATGCGTGAGTAAGGATTATGAACATCTGTTGAATAACTTCCTTCAGGAACATTGTATTGAACTGGATCATATCCCCAGTTATAAGTTTCAAATTGGTTAAGCTCATCCACTGATCCGAAATCATAAGTTGGTAATAATTGAATATGTGTGACACCCAAATCGACAAGGTAATCAAGACCTGTTAAAGTTCCACGACTTGTTCTTGTTCCTTCTTCAACCACGCCTAAAAACTTACCAACATGCTTAATTCCTGAATTTTTATGGACAGAGAAATCACGAACATGCATTTCATAAATAATTGCATCAGTATATGATTTAACCTCAGGTGCTAATTCACGTTTTGAATCCATTTTGATTTTTTCAGAATCAACGATCACCGTGCGTTGATGATTAGGTGTAGAGGCAATAGCATACGGATCCGTCGCTTGATTCCATGTTCCATTCACTTTAACAAGATAAATATAAGAGGCAAGCTCTAAATCTTGAGAAATTGTAATCGACCAAACTCCTTTATCTCCCTTTGTTAAATCGTAAGTTTCAATCCCATCCTTTGTTTGAACTTCAACTTTAACTTGAGTTGCGATTGGTGACCAAACTTTAAAGGTACTAGCTTCCTTCGTATAGGTTACACCTAAATCATGTCCATCATAATAAAAGGCCTCATCAAATTCCTTTGTTCTGACAACATATCCATATTGTAGTGGCACAGCTAGGTTATGATCATCAGTCACCTTATAGTTTTTTCCTAACTCGAGAATAGGAGTTTCTAAGATATATTTCATATACTCGCCTTCATCGACTGTTTTTAAGATGTTCAGTAACGTTGTCGTTGATGTTTCATCTTTTAATCGAAAGGACTGACTTTCCCCCTGGTAATAACTCTTATTTAAATAAGCTGTAATGGTTTCAAATGTGTCTAAATAAGCTTCAAATGTTTGAAGTTTACGCATAAAAATCCCCCTCATCTTAATGTTCACTTCATTATACCGAAAGAACGCTTAATTTGAAAGGGTTTTTATTGATTGTTGTGCTGTAACGCTTTACATGATGTTCGTTTAAATCGTCGTGGAGTACGGGGCAATAGTTGATGTCGATTTCCTAATTATAAAATGGCACTATCTGTCACATACTAATCTTAGGTTTTGGAAAAGATGAAGTCACTGTCTCTCGTTGTTTAATTTTAAAAGATATTCAATTGTGATAAAAGATACGATGACGATTCGTTAAATGACGAGTTTTCCAAAATTAGATCATCATGTTGTATTGCAAGAAAAGAGAAGTCATCTTGCTCTAATAAATGGAGAAGGTGATATGAAACGATGATGTAAGGCATTTGAATAGAAAGGAGTCATGATATGACGACGTATTTAGAGAAGATGTTTATTATTGAAGGGATCATTTTTGCTATTATTGGATTATTATTTTTTATCTTCCCGCTTCAAAGTATTATTAGCTTGAGCACTCTTATCGCAGTACTCTTTATCATTGTTGGGGTTTTAACAATTATTCGTAGTGGGACTCGCGAAGGAAAATGGTTTTATATCTTTAATGGTGTCATTAATATTTTATTTGGACTGGTATTATGGTTATATCCCATTTCAACCTTAGATCTTCTAGTCTTGATTTATGGAATATGGGTTCTTGTTCGAGGTGTTTATTTAATGTTTATCTCGATTAGAAATGGATATTTTGGATTCAATATTTATACCGTTTCAAATGCTATTTTAGTTATTTTTGGTGCCATTGTTGTCTTTCAACCTTTTTCAGCATTGATAACAGCGCCTTATTTTATTGGAACGGCTTTAATTGTGACTGCTTTAGGCGAGATATATCTTGGAATTAAATTAAAAGATACTTTTAGATAAAAGAACCTGGAAACCTTAAAAAGTAGATAACTAAAGTAATTTATTATAAAACAAAGCCTGTATCGCAATTTATTAAGTAATTAACGATACAGGCCTTTTATTGCCTAGTTATTTAAAATTTTAGTCACATACTTCAAGTGGATGATGTTCAAAACTAACTTCTTTTATTGTTAATGGATTGAAGTCAGTTATATCATAAACTGCTATATTTTCGTCAAAGGGAGAACTATGTGCTTGAGTATAAGTTCTGAATTTAATCGTGATACGATAGTCGAATGGAGAAGGATAATAGCCACGTTCAATTTCTAAAATCTCATATTCATCTATACCACGTTGATTTTCACCATAGATTCTATTCACTGAATCGATTATGTTAGGTAATAGAATGAGTTCGATTATCCTATCATATTGCGAAATTAGTTCATATGCTGAAAGACTGCTGAAGGATAAATTTTTATTTTCTGCTAAAACATAAGTAATTTCATTAACTTTTAAGATAGGTATACAATATACAAAAGATACAAGTGTTAATAATGTTACTAAACCATAGAGATATTGAGGTTGTAAGATAAAGTGTGTAAACTCTTAGAATAGTTACCATAATAAGTTAAC